>Ga0308165_1000130_pt1 | contig 197822 bp, 181 predicted proteins | sample PhyWR2_FD_201032 | JGI IMG/M metagenome (GOLD analysis project Ga0308165, IMG submission 201032) | Phyllosphere microbial communities from UC Gill Tract Community Farm, Albany, California, United States - DLSLW.R2 | ecosystem: Host-associated > Plants > Phyllosphere > Unclassified | place...
GTGACAGCTTCACCATGCCGGAAACCGAATACGAAGTCCTGGGCCAGGTCAAGAAAGCCTGCCTCAAGGCTGGATTTGAAATCAAGAAGAGCGATCTGCTGCGCATCGGCGTGTCGCTGATCAAGAATCTCGACACCGGCAAGCTGAAGACGCTGCTGGCAGGCTTGACGCCATTGAAGGTCGGCCGCCCGAAGAAATAAGCAAGCGCCGTAACCTGCACATCATCCCCGAACGCAGCACGCAAACTGCCGGGGATGAACTCCTTACCGGGTTCACCGCCCGCGTTCGCAACAAGCTCCTACTGCTTCACATCAGAATACCGGCAAGCGCTCCAGCGTATGCCGCGATACCGGCTCATCGCCTGAGGAAGGCAGGATGGCAATTGTCTTCAACCCCGGCTTGAGCTTCACCGCATGCACGCGCGGTCCTGCCACGACCTGTTCGCCTTCCGGAAAAATCGTCCACACTTCTTCGCCGTACTTGAGCGCCTCCAGCACGTGGATGATATGGCTTTCGCTCGGCACGCTGGTCCAGCGATTGGTGTCGGTGTCCGCCAGCCCCCAGCGCACGTATTGCACATGGCCTTGCTTGTTGAAATTGACGGCGGTAATGATACGGATGACGGGCATGTATTCCTGGCGAGATTGGTTGGGTTGACTGTTTGGCGGATAGCCTACTTCTTGCTGCCGATGGTTTTGAGCGGCAGCCATTTCTGGTTCCGGACCTGGTAAATGGTGAACACCGGATTGGCCAGATTGCCTTCCTCATCGAAAGCCTCCACCCCGGCCAGGCCATTGTGCCTGACCTGATGCATCGCTGCCACTATCCGCTGCCGGTCGAGCGAATTGGCTTGCCGTATTGCTGCCACCAACACTTGCACTGCGTCATAGGAAAACGGCGCGTACAAGCCCATGTCGTCGCCGTGACGGCTCTTGTAAGCCTTGTCGAACTGCTGCCACTGCGCGCCCTTGTAGGACGCAGGCCCCGGCTCCAGCGCGATGGTGCCGTTGCCGGCCTCCCCTGCAGCCTTCAGGAACTGAGGACCGACCGTGCCGCCGACGCCGATCAGCGGCGCATCGATTCCGAAGCGGCGCAGCTCGCGCGCCAGCTGCCCGGCCTGCGCATCGAGGCCACCGAAAAAGACCGCGTCGGGATTCTGCTTCCGGATGTTTTTGAGCACCGTATTGAAATCCGACGTGCGACTGCTGACGCCGTACTGGCTGACGATGTTGCCCTTGAACGATTCGACCGACTGCGCGAACTGCCTGGCATAGCCGCTGCCGAACGGGGTCTGATCGTCGATGATGGCGATGCGTTGCGCCTTCATCTGGCGCACCACGTATTCGGCGGTGTAATACGCGTTCTCGTCGTCATGCGGCACGATACGGAAAGCGGTCGGGAACGACTGCTGCGTGTAGGCATGCGAGGTCGTCGCCTGTGCGATCTGCACGACATCGGCCTTGTTGTAGATGCGCGAGGCCGGAATCCCGACGCCCGAGTTCCAGTGGCCGATCACGCCGGCGACACCGCTCTTGACGAGGTAGTCCGCCACCAGTAAACCAGTACGCATGTCGGAGCGGTCGTCCTGCACCAGCAGCTTGAACACCAGCTTGTCGCCGTTGATCTGCAAACCTTGCCGGTTGGCGTCGTCCACCGCGATTTCCGCCGCCAGCACCAGGCTGGCGCCGATGGAGCCGGATGCACCGGACAGCGGCGCTGCGTAGCCTATCAATACCGTCCGGTCTTCGGCCGTTGCAGCCACGGACAACAACGCTGCCGTGCCGAAGCACAGCAGTTTCAAAGAATCCAGCAGCTTCATTCGTTCATTCCCCAGATTCTCAACAAGTCACTTGCATAAAAAATATTCGTAACCAGAACGGATATCGCAATTTTTATGCCGATTCCCTTGGGAATGTACCTCAAACAATGGCTTCCGAGTATGACAAATAGAATAACGCTGCCCTGAAGAAATTGCGGCCAATGCCGCAGCGAAAGACCGAAAGGTCAGAAGGCAGGTCTCAAAAAGCCAGTTCGCCCGAGACGGCTTGCCCGATGGCAAGCAGATTGTCCCAACCCTGCACCACGATCGCATTTTGACCGAACGTCAGGCCGCCGCCGACGCGTTCGTTGGCGCGATAAGCAGCCATCGTATCGAGCGGCTCATCGGGCCACTGGGGGTCGCGCAGGCCGGTCTGCTGATCGATACCCGGTACCGGACAGCGCGCACACGGCTTGACCAGCCTGAGCAGGACCTCCTTCCCGGCCGGGCCGAAGCTCAACGTATCGAGGTAGTCTTCTTCGTAGGCTTCCAGTCCGGACAGCACCAGGTTGGGCCGGAAGCGATCCATCGGTAACGCCGGCGCACCCTTCTCTTGCAGGCGCAGGTTCAGGTCCTGCAGCGATGCTTCGCCCACCACCAGGATTGGAAAGCCGTCGGAAAATTGCGTCGTGGCCGCGACCTCACCGGTCCAGCGCGGGCTGCAGATGCGCCGCGCCTGCGGGTCGAAACGCACCAGTCGGACGTCGGCCTGCAGGTAATCCGAAAACCAGCGATGTGCAACGGCGCCGCAATCGAGCGCGTCGACATGGTCATCCCATATCGTCACTCCCAATCTGGCGGCGCCGTCCTCGATACGAGTCGGCAAAAGCAGGTCAGCCATGCCGGCGGCACGTACCGTCAACAGCGCCGGTGTAGCGTCTTCCAGTGCGGTCGAGATCGTCGCCATGCGACCGTGTTCGCGTTGCGACAGGAAGCGCCCATCGCCGTCGACCAACATCCAGCTGCGGTCCAGATTCAAGCCGAACTCGCCGACGGCGGCTTGCGGCAAGCTGATGCCGCCGCAGGATTTGATGGGATAAATGTGCAAGGCGCTCAGGGTAATCATGGATCGGTCTTCACTGGACTATTTTTCTGATTCCAGGCAACGCGAAATAGCGTCGTCCTGCTCTTTTGCCGGACATGCGACAATCCGCTTTCGCCGGACTGCCTGCCGTCCACTGCCGGATTCACCACATAGGGATCACTTTTGCCATGATGCTCTTCGCCAAATATTTGCATATTCTCGGTTTCACCGTCTGGGTCGGCGGCATGTTCTTTGCCTACCTATGCCTGCGCCCGGTTGCGGCCGTCGTGCTGCAACCGCCGGCGCGACTGGCGCTGTGGAACGGCGTCTTCGGCAAATTCTTCAGCTGGGTATGGCTGGCGATCGCACTGATCCTGGCCAGCGGCCTGCCCATGATGGCGCAGATGGGCAAGCCGCCGCTGTACGTTTCCGGCATGGCCGGCCTGGGCATCCTGATGATGCTGCTCTTCGCGCATCTCTTCTTCGCGCCCTACAAGCGTCTCAAGCGCGCCGTCGCTGCTGAGGATTGGGCCGCCGGTGGCGCCTCCCTCGGACAGATCCGCCGCATCGTCGGCATCAACCTGATCCTCGGACTGATCGTCGTCACGCTCGGCGCGCTTGGGCCGCTGCTCGCACAGGTTTAAGTTTTACGGACAGCCTTGTCTTTCGACGGGGCTTCCTTTTCACCGCGCAGCATGGTCTTGATGCCGCGGATCGCCTGGCGGATACGCGCTTCATTTTCGATCAGTGCGAAGCGTACATATTCGTCGCCGTATTCGCCGAAGCCGATGCCGGGCGAGACGCAGACCTTGGCCTTTTCCAGCAACTGACGCGCAAATTCCAGCGAGCCGAGATGGCGATAGGCCTCGGGAATCCGCGCCCAGATGTACATCGACGCCTTCGGCACATCCACCATCCAGCCGGCTTCATGCAAGCCCTTGACCAGCACGTTGCGGCGGCTTTCATAATTGGCGCAGATTTCTTCCACGCAGGATTGGTCGCCTTCCAGCGCAGCAATCGCGGCCACCTGCACCGGCGTGAAACTGCCGTAGTCGTGGTAACTCTTGATGCGCGCCAAGGCCGCCACCAGTTCCTTGTTGCCGACCATGAATCCGATACGCCAGCCGGCCATGTTGTAGCTCTTGGACAGCGTGAAAAATTCCACCGCGACCTCGCGTGCACCCTCGACCTGCATGATGGACGGCGCTTTCCAGCCGTCGAAGGTGATGTCGGCGTAAGCCAGGTCGTGCACCACCAGGATGTTGTGCTCGCGCGCCAGCTTGATCACGCGCTCGAAGAATTCCAGTTCCACGCATTGCGCGGTCGGATTCGACGGAAAGCCCAGCACCATCATCTTCGGCTTGGGATAGCTCTCGCGGATGGCGCGTTCCAACTCGGAGAAAAAGTCCACGTCCGGGCTCATGCGCACCGAGCGGATGTCGGCGCCGGCAATCACCGCGCCGTAGATATGAATCGGATAACTCGGGTTCGGCACCAGCACGGTGTCGCCCTTGTCCAGCGTCGCCAGCATCAGATGCGCCAGGCCCTCCTTGGAGCCGATCGTGACGATCGCTTCACTGTCCGGATTGAACTCGACGTCGTAGCGGCTCTTGTACCAATGTGCGATGGCGCGGCGCAGGCGCGGAATGCCTTTCGACGCTGAATAGCCGTGCGTGTCGGGGCGCTGCGCCACTTCGACCAGCTTCTCGACGATGTGCGGCGGCGTGGCGCCGTCAGGGTTTCCCATCGACATGTCGATGATGTCCTCGCCACGGCGGCGCGCGGCCATCTTGAGTTCGGCGGTGATGTTGAAAACGTAGGGAGGAAGACGATCGATGCGCGCAAAGCTGCGCGGACTGCGGGATTGAGTCATGTTGTACTTTCACGTAAGCGCCCGGAACCGTCCGAGCGACGTTGGACCCAGGAGGTCCGTCGACGATTCTACGTCAACTGTTTCGAACTTGGGAAGAGGTCTTGTGCAAAAATATTTCCTCCATCCTACGTCCAGAAAATCTCAACAATCGGCAGCAAGCAAACAAGTTACTGCGCTACCGGTTTTACACTCTCCTGCGCCAGGAAAGCGATCAGGCTGCGCACGCGGGCCGGCAACAAACGTCCCGGCAAGTGCAAGGCATATACGTGGTCGCCAATGCCGACCTCCACCTGCGCCTCTGGCAAGAGATGCACCAGCCGTCCCGACGCCAGGTCTTCGGTGACGAAATAATCCGGCATCACCGCCACGCACAGCGAACGGCGCACCGCTTCGCGCACCACATCCAGATCGTTCGACAGCAGCACCGTCTCGTTCGCCAGCGGCATGGCAACGCCGCCGCGCGAGACCAGCGGCTGCGTGAACTGGCGACTGCGCGAGAAGCCCGCCAGCGGCAACGCCGCCAGATTGCCGGCCGCCAACTCGGCGGCGTAACGTCCGGCCAGGTCGGGACTGGCGCACAGCCGCCACGAAATGCCGAACAGCTTTTTCGCCACCACGTCGTCGGGCAATGTCGATGCCACGCGGATTGCCAGATCCACCGGATCGCTGGTGATGTCAACCGCCTGTTCACTGAAACGCAGGTCCACCTGCACGCGCGGATTGGCCTGCATATAGGACATCAGCAAGGGCTTGAGCCACACGGAACCCAAGGTCAGCGGAGCCGAAATCCGCACCAGTCCGGCAGTGTCTTCATTGAGCCCGTGCGCCAACATGTTGGCGTCCTTGAGGATGTCGGCCATGCGGTCGGCATGTTCGGCCAGCCGGTAGCCGGCCTCGGTCAGTCCGACCCGGCGCGTGGTGCGCATCAGCAACTGACAACCCAATCGCCCCTCGATCGCCTTGATGCGGTGGCTCAGCGCCGAACGCGACAGGCTCAGCGCCTTGGCGGCCTTGCTCAGGCTGCCGGCCTTGGCGACATGACAGAAGATGATCAGGGAATTGGCGTCGAGGCTCATATTGGTGATTTCTTTTCAACAAATTGATGAAGACAGCATAGCTTATGCAAAGGCGCAGTGCTTCCTACAATGGACGCGCAACAACAATTTTTTTCCTTGAATCCAAATCCGTTATTGCCGTCTGCCCATGCGCATCGAATCCCCCATCCAGATTGAAGCGACCGACGGTTACCTGCTTGGCGCAACGCTGTTCTACACCGGAGACGCGCCGCTGCCCGGCCGCATCGCGATCATCAACTGCGCCACCGGCGTCAAGGCCGCCTATTACGCGCGCTACGCCCGCTTCCTCGCCGAGCACGGTTATCTTGCAATCACCTGGGACTACCGCGGCATCGGCGCCTCGCGCACGGATTCGCTGCGACGGCTGCGCGCCGCCAAATTCGACTGGGGCAGCAAGGATTTCGAAGGCGTCATGCGATGGTCCGTCGAGAATTTCCCGGACAGCGAAATCCATGTCGTCGGCCACAGCATCGGCGGCGTCATGCCCGGTTACGCAGCGTCCAACTGGCGCATCGACCGGCTGCTGATCGTCGGCGCGCAATATGCCTACTGGCGTGACTATGCGCCTGCTGTGCGTAAGCGGATGTTCCTGAAATGGCATGTGTTGATGCCGCTACTGACCGCGCTGGCCGGTTATTTCCCCGGCCGCCTGTTGGGCTGGCTGGAAGATTTGCCGGCCGGCGTCGCGCGCGAATGGGCGTTCCGCCGCGCGGCGCTGGAACATCCCGACGCCGCGCGCGTGCAATTCTTCGGCAACCTGGGCGGCCCGACCCTGGCCTACACGATCAGCGACGATCCGTTCGGCACACCCGCCGCGGTGACCCGCCTGCTGCACTACTACACCGGCAGCGCACGTACGCTGGTCAGCCTGGCGCCGGCTGATTTGCATCTCAAGGAAATCGGCCACTTCGCCTTCTTCCACGAGCGCTTTCGCCAGAGCCTGTGGAACGAAACGCTCCAATGGCTGAACTCGGGCGCGACCCGCCGACGCATTCTTGAAGAATGGCCGGCGGCGACAGTGCCTTGACAATCTGCCTAAGCGCGTACCGTCTTCTTGTCCGGCAACGCGCCGATGGCGATGCCGGCGATGATCAGGGCCATTGACGCCACCAGGCTGAACTCCAGCGTTTCGCCGAGCACCAGCGACGAGCAGACGATGCCGAACACCGGCACGGCCAGCAGCCCCAGCGACGTGGTCATCGCCGGCAAGGAGCGATTGACCCTGTTGATGGCCCAGTAAGCGATGGCGATGCCGAACGTCGCGCTGTAGAGCTGCAAGCCGACCAACGGAACGCTCCACTCAAACTGCGGCGGACCTTCGAACAGGAAAGCGCATGGCACCAACACGCAACTTGCAGCCAGGGCTTGCCACACCAGCAGATCGAACGGCTCGCCGATCCAGCGATGGCCGCGCACGTACAGGATGCTGGCAGCCCAAAACATCGCTCCCAGCAAAATCAGGCCATTGCCGAGCACCGAGTCATGGTTGCCCCAGTCGAACGCCAGCGGATTGAAGATCAGCACCAGTCCCAGCAGACCGAACACGGTGCCGATGGCGCGTCGCAACGTGAACGCCTCGCCCAGAAACAAACGCGCACAGGGCGCCACCCAGATCGGGGTGGTGTAGGCCAGCACCACCGAACGGCCGGCGGCGACGTGCTGCATGCCGACGTTGCCAAGGATCGAATACGCAGTCATGTGCAGCAGGCCGACGCTGAACACCACCGGCAGGTCGCCGCGCTGCGGCAACACCAGGCGGCCGCGCGCCAGGCACAGGACCACCAGCACCAGCGTGCCGATGCACGAGCGTATTGCCGTCGACCAGATCGGCGACATGTAATGCAGGATGGCTTTGTTGGCAGGCCAGGTCGTACCCCATATCAACACCACGACGCCGAGGAGGAGGATGGCCTGGCGGGACGACAAACTGGATTCGCGCATGGTTTATTTGTTATGAATAAATCGGAGGCGTCATTCTATTGCCGGGCGGCTTATTTCGCCGCACGGCAACGCGCCATCAACGCGCCGAGACTCTCGCGCTGCCGCCCTTGCGCATCGAAATTCTCCGGGTCGAGCCAGTGCTTGAAGGCGCTTTTGATCTGCGGCCATTCGCTGTCGATGATCGAGAACCACGCCGTGTCGCGGCTGCGATTCTTGTACACCACCGCCTGGCGGAACACGCCTTCGAAGGTGAAACCGTAGCGCGCGGCGGCGGCGCGCGACGGCGCATTGAGGCTGTCGCACTTCCATTCGTAGCGGCGATAGCCGAGTTCGTCGAAGGCGCGCCGCATCATCAGGAACATCGCTTCGGTGGCGGCGCGGGTGCGCTGCAGGCGCGGCGAGAAATTGATGTTGCCGACCTCGATCACGCCAAAATTGGGATCGATGCGCATGAAGGACCCGACGCCCACCGCTTCACCGCTCTCCAGGTTGATGATGGCGTGCATCATCGGATCCTTGCTGACGCTCATTTTTTCAACCCATGCCCGATATGCATCAATGCCGGTCGGCGGCTCGACGAACAGATAGGTGAAATTACGACCATCGGCATCGTCGCCGTTGGCGTCGAACAATTGGTCCGCATGCGCGGGACGAATTGGTTCGACCCGGCAGTAACGTCCGTACATGGCGCTTGCCGGCGGTAGCGGGCGCGGCGCCCAATCCGGCAGCGGGGCGCCGACCGGTTGACCGAACTGGTTCTGTGTTGCTGAATTTGTGGAAGTCGTCATGGCAGATATGTTCGCGGTTTTCTTGAAGAATTGTTGAGCATGTCGCACAGATTAATGATAAATTTGGTCTTCCAAAAGAGCCAATATTCGCTATTTTCATCAAACCAATGCAAAACAGCATCCATGCTTCGCCGTTTCCGTTTGACCTGACCGGGCTGCACCTCGCGCCCGGCAAAGGTCTCGCCGTGCAGCTGTATCAAAGCCTGCGCGACCGCATCCTCAAAGGCCAGATCGATCGCCAGGTAAAGCTGCCGACCACGCGCGAACTGGCGCTGGCGCTTAGCATCTCGCGCACCACGGTGGTCCGCGCCTACGACCAGCTGTACGCCGAGGGCTACATCAGCGCGCGCGTCGGCGACGGCACCTATGTTTCGGCGCCGGCCAGCGACATCGCGCGCGCGCCGGCGGCCGGCAGGATCGACATTGCGCCACGGCTGTCCGAACTCGGACAGCGCATGGCCCTGCCCGCCAAGGTGCTGCCGCCGCCGGGCAAGCCGCGCACCTTCCGCATCGGCGTGCCCGCGCTGGACCTGTTCCCGGGGGAAGTCTGGGCGCGCCTGCAGGCCGATTTCTGGCGGCGCGGCACCGAGAACCGTATCGGCTACAGCGACCCGGCCGGCGATCCGCAGCTGCGCGAAATGCTGGCCGGCTACCTGCGCAATTCGCGCGGACTGGTATGCGATCCGGACCAGATCATCATCACCGCCGGCACCCAGCAGGCGCTATTCATGTGCGCACAACTGCTGCTCAACCCGGGCGACACCGCGGCAATGGAAAACCCGGGTTATCCGCGCGCCGCGTCGGCGCTGACGCTCAACGGCGGCAAGCTGGTCGGCATCGGCGTCGACGCCGAAGGCATCGTCACGCAGGAGTTGCATGCCCATCCCGACGTGCGCCTGGCCTACGTCACGCCATCCCACCAGTACCCCAGCGGCGTCACGCTGTCGCTGGCGCGCCGGCTCGAGCTGCTGGCTTGGGCCGAAGCCAACCAGAGCTACATCCTGGAAGACGACTACGACGGCGAATACCGCTACAGCGGCACGCCGCTGGCCTTGCTGGCCTCGCTCGACCGCAGCGGCCGGGTGCTGCACATGGGAACGTTTTCGAAGATCGCCTTCCCCGGCCTGCGGCTCGGCTACATTGTCGCGCCGCCGGCGCTGGCGACGCCGCTGATCAACCTGCGCATGCAGTACGACCGGCACTCGTCGGTGCCGGAGCAAGCGGTGATGGCGGAGTTCATGGCGCAAGGCCATTTCCAGCGCCACGTGCGCCGCATGCGCCGCGCCAGCCGCGCGCGCCGTGACGCCTTGGTCGACGGCTGGCAGCGCCATCAACCGGGCGGCATCAGCCTGCCGCAAATCGATGCCGGCCTGCATTGCTCGGTGCGTGTGCCGACCATCCGGCAGCAGGACGACATGATCAATCGCGCGGCCGAAGCCGGCATCGAGATCGACGGCCTGACGCGCTTCTGGCTGCCCGGCTCCGCGCGTCGCCACGAAGCCGGACTGGTGCTCGGTTTCGGCGGCGCGGACGAAGCCGCCATCACGGCCGCGATCAGGACGCTGGCGAAAATATGGCGCTGAAGCCAGGCATCGCACGACACCGCTGACAAGAACCACACAGGAATGGAATAACACATGGATGCAACCATCCTGATCATCGCCATCGGCGCGATGGTCGCCGGTTTCGTGCAGGGCTTGTCGGGCTTCGCCTTCGGACTGGTGGCGATGTCGTTCTGGGTGTGGACCATCGAGCCGATGCTGGCGGCGGCGCTGGTGGTGTTCGGCTCGCTGCTGGGGCAGATCCTGGCGATGTTGTCAGTGCGGCGCGGCTTCAACGCGGAGCGCCTGCTGCCGTTCGTGATCGGCGGCCTGCTCGGGATTCCGTTGGGTGTGTTGGTGCTGCCGCTGCTGGACGCCAACCTGTTCAAGGCTTTCCTCGGCGTGCTGCTGGCGGTGTGGTGTCCGGTCATGCTGTTCACGCCGCAACTGCCGGCGCTGCGTGCGGGCGGCAAGGTGGCGGACGGCGCAATCGGGGCGATTGGCGGCTTCATGGGAGGCATCGGCGGCTTCAGCGGCGTGATTCCGACGCTGTGGTGCAACCTGCGCCGGCTCGACAAGGATGAGCAGCGCGCGGTGATCCAGAACTTCAACCTGGCCATGCAGGCGGCGACCTTCGCCGTCTATGTCGGCAGCGGCATCATCACGCGCAAGACCTTGCCGATGTTTGCCGTGGTGGCGCCGGCGATACTGATTCCGACGCTGCTGGGGACGCGGCTCTACCTCGGCATCAGCGAAGCGACTTTCCGCAAGGTCGTGTTGAGCCTGCTGACGCTGTCGGGCATCGCCCTGCTGGCGTCGTCCCTGCCCAAGCTGTTCGCTTGAAAAACTAACGCGCCAGCAAGCCGACGAACACCGGTATCAGCCATGGCGCCAAAAACGCCGTCAGCACACCATTGAGCCCCATACCCAAGCCGGCAAAGGCGCCCATTTCCTGATTCACCTGGAACGCCCGCGCGGTGCCGATGCCATGCGACGTCACGCCGAGCGCAAAACCGCGCACCTCGGGCGAATCGATGCGCATGCGGTTGAACAGGAAGCGCGCCGCCACGGCGCCGAAAATCCCGGTACCGATGACCAGCACCGCTGTCAACGCGGGCAAACCGCCGAGTTTTTCGGCCACCCCCATGGCGATCGGCGTGGTGGCTGACTTGGGTCCGATCGAGAAAGCCAGTTGCGGCGAGCCGCCCAGCAAGATCGTCAATACCACCGCCGACACAATTGCCGTGGTCGAACCGGCCAGCAAGCCGCAAGCCAGCGGCAGGAAAGATTTGCGCAGCCGCGGCAACTGGCGCGCCAGCGGAATTGCCAGCGCCACCGTGGCCGGTCCCAGCAGGAAGTGGACGAATTGCGCGCCGGCGAAGTATTCGCTGTACGGCATGCCGCTCAGCAGCAACACGGTGCTGACCAGCGCAATCGCGATCGCGACCGGATTGGCCAGCGGCGAGAATTTGCAACGGCTGTAGATCCAGTACGCCACGACGTAGGCGCACAAGGTCAGCGTCAGTCCCAGCAGCGGCGACGCCGCCAGGTAGACCCAGATCAGTCCGAATTGCGGCAGCTCACGCATGATCGCCCTCGCCGTCTTTCTTGCCGCCGTCGCTGTGCCGGTTCTGGCGGTTCTGCCAATTCATCACCGCGCGCGTCACGGCAGCCGTGACCGCCAGCGTCAGCAAGGTGCTCACCGCCACAGCCAGGATGACGGTCAGCCAGTGGCCGCGCACTTGCCCTGCGGTCGCGACGATGCCGACGCCGGCCGGCACGAACAGCAGCGACAAATGGCGCAGCAATTCGCTGCCGGTGGCTTCGATCCGGTCCAGCAAGGGCGGATAGGCGACCAGCGCGAAGAACAGCAGCAGCATGCCCACGACGGGGCCGGGAATGGGGAGTTTCAGGGCGAAGGTGATGCCTTCGCCGAGGCACTGGAACACCAGCAGGGTCGCGAAACTGGCAAGCATTTCACTTCCCCCGTGATGGTTGGATGAGAGGGATCAGGACAGCTTGGCTTCGTCGAAACGATGCGACAACTCGGCACGCAATTTCTTGCGCAGCTTGGCCGCTTCGAAACGACGCTTTTCTTCGCCCGTGAATGGACGCAACGACGGCACCGCGACCGGCTTGCGCTCGCCGTCGACCGCCACCATGGTGAAGAAGCAGCTGTTGACGTGGCGCACTTCCTGGGTGCGGATGTTTTCAGCGACCACTTTGATGCCGACTTCCATCGACGACGTGCCGGTGTGGTTCACGCTGGCCAGGAAACTCACCAGTTCGCCGACATGGATAGGCTGGCGGAACATCACCTGGTCCACGCTCAGCGTCACCACGTATTGGCCGGCGTAGCGGCTGGCACAGGCATAGGCGACCTGGTCGAGGAACTTGAGGATGGTGCCGCCGTGCACGTTGCCGGAGAAATTGGCCATGTCGGGCGTCATCAGGACCGTCATGGTGAGTTGGTGAGATGGCATGTCCATGGTGAGCGGCTTTCTCTTGTTTGACTTAGTCGGATTCTATGCTGGGTTTGACGTCGCCGGCGCGACTTGCTTGAACAAAAGCGGCGTACGGGCGCGACAAGCCGGCAAGACTATCGTGAATAGTCTTGCCAGGCAAGTTTCCCGTCTCGTGGGAGTGTGGTTCGCTCGGGGTGTTTTCAGCCGACGGCAGCGAAATGCGCCTCGGTGTTGCGCAGGAATTTCGTGATCGACGCCGTGATGGCCTCCGGTGACCAGCCCGCCATATGCGGCGTCAGCACCACATTCTTGAATTCCAGCAATTCGCGCGGCGGTTGCGGCTCGCTTTCGTAGACGTCGAGTCCGGCGCCGCCCAGTTGGCCCTTGCCCAACGCCGCAGCCAGCGCCGCCGTGTCGACCACGCTGCCACGCGAAATATTCACCAGGAAACCCTTCGGTCCCAGTGCCTGCAGTTCACGCGCACCGACCAGATGGCGTGTGGCGGCGCCGCCCGGCGTGGCGATCACCAGCACATCGCACCATGCCGCCAATTCCTCGGTGCTGCCGAAATAGGCGTAGTCCACATCATCGCGGCGTGCACGATTGAAATAGCCGATCTCCATGTCGAACGCGGCGGCACGACGTGCGATCTTCTTGCCGATGGTGCCGAGGCCGGCCACGCCGAGGCGCTTGCCGGCCAGCTGCGGCGGCAGCGCCAGCGCCTCTCGCCAGACGCCTTCACGGCAGGCCAGATCGAGCTGGCGGATGTTGCGCATGATCGCCAGCACCAGGCCCATGGCGTGATCGGCGACGCAATCGTCGTTGGTGCCTGAGCCGGTGGCGATCTTGATGCCGCGCACGGCGGCATGTGCGCTGTCGATGTTTTCGTAGCCGGCGCCCAACGCGCAAGCCAGCTCCAGCTTGCCCAGCGCATCCATCTCGGCAGCCGTCAGTCCGGTGGAACCATTGGTCAGCACGACCCGTACATCCTTCGCGGCGCCGGCGATGGCTGCCGCGCGCGTTTCGGCAGTGGGCGCGTAGATGATCTCGAAGGCGCTGCCGATGGCGGCCTTGCTTTCTTCGGAAAGATGGATAAGAGCCAGTAGTTGAGGTTTCATTGTCAGATTGAAATGAGAGGGAAAGGGATAAGCTGAGGTGGTGCAATTCTAGTGGGATTTGCAGAGGCGCGCCGGAGCCCTCGCAAGGACAACATCCCGCAGCGACAAGCAAATCGAGGGTAGCGCCGCCGCAGACACGGCGCACCCGGGGGAAAGGAAACCGCCATGCGCATCACCAAACTGGAAACCAGGCCGGACGACTTCTTTGCCGGCAACTATTTCCCGGACCATGAAACCGCCGCCGAACGCCTGCCGTACCAGGTGTTCGCCTCCTGCCGCCGCGAGCAGGCCCCGGTCATCGAAGAGCTGATCCTGATGCAGTTGCAGCACGGCTTCGACCAGGGGTACCAATTGGAAATCAAGCCGCGCCCGCATCACGCCTTGGTCGACTTCACCGTGTTGCTGGCCTGCTCGACGCCGGAACGCGCCTCCGTGGTACGGCTGGTGAGCTGTCTTGGACAGGAGAAGAACGTGCAGGGGTTGCGCTGGCAAAGCATGCCGCCTGCCCGATAGAGATCACCAGTCGACATGAAAACGACCGTACGGAAACCGCTTCCGCACGCCCCTCTGCATCATGGGTGAAACGTAAAAATGACCGGAAGAAATTCGTCTTCTCGTGCGCACACCGTTTGACATTGCTGCTATCGTATAAAAAATCGCGATGAGAATAACAATTACATTCCAAGACAAACAACACGTCGTCATATTTCAGCGATAGCCGTTCCCGGAACGACAATGGAATCGAAATAAATGACCACCGAAGAAGTACCCGACATTCCACCAGACGCGCCCGAGCTCGGCGAGACGCCTGCCACGGCGCGCTCCCGGCGCGTCAACGTACGCATTTTCGCCTCGGTGTTCGTCGGCCTGGTCTGCCTTTCCATTCTTATCCTGCACATTTCCTTTGCCTGGAACGTCCGGATCAAGGATCTCGACGACGCCCAGGTCTCGACCGCCAACCTGTCGCGGGCGCTGGCCGAACACGCCCAGGCGACGCTGATCTCCGCCGATTCGGTGCTGTTCGGCATGGTGCAGCGGCTGGAAGTCGAAGGCATGGACCGCGATTCGCTGGCGCGCCTTTACCCGCTGTTGGCGTCCTATGTCAAAGAGCTGCCGCAGATCCAGGGCCTGTTCGTCTACGACCAGACCGGCCGATGGATGGTCAATTCCATGGACGATTCGCCATGGATGCTCAATAACGCCGACCGCGAATACTTCATCTACCACATGACTCATGAAGACCGCGGTCCGCACGTCGGCGAACCAGTGAAGAGCCGCTCCAGCGGCGACTGGATCATCCCGCTGTCGCGTCGCATCAATCATCCGGACGGCAGCTTCGCCGGGGTCGTGCTGGCCACCGTGGAGGTCGAGTATTTCCTCAAGTTCTATCGCAGTTTCGATATCGGCAAGCACGGCGAAATTCTGCTGGCGACACAGCCCGGCATCCTGCTGGTGAAATGGCCGACCTCCGGCGACATCATCGGCAAGAACATCAGCAACAGCAACATCGTCAGCGAGCACGCCTCACGCAACAAGAACGGCATCGCCATCATCACCGCAGCCGACGGCGTCAAGCGCCTGCACAGCTATAAGCGCCTGGGAAAGTTTCCGCTGTTCGTCACCGCCGCCTTGTCCTACGATGAAGTGCTGGCAAGCTGGCGCACCGAGACGCTGATGCAATCGGTCGGCGTGCTGATCCTGGTGGCCATGCTGGCCTGGATGGGCAAGCGCCTGATCAACCAGATCAAGCTGCGCGCGCAAGCCCAGCAGAAGCTGCTGTCGGCGCGCGAAAAACTGGTGGAGATGAACAAGACGCTGCAAAAAATGGCGCTGGAAGACGGCCTCACCGGCGTCGCCAACCGGCGCCAGTTCGATGTCACGCTGGCCAATGAATTCAACCGCGCCAAGCGGGAACACCAATCGCTGGGATTGTTGATGATCGATGTCGATCATTTCAAGAAATACAACGACACCTACGGCCATCCGGCCGGCGACGTCTGCCTGCAAAAAATCGGCAAGCTGATCAAGATGAACCGCCCGGGCGACCTGTCCGCACGCTACGGCGGCGAGGAGTTCGCCATCCTGCTGCCCAACACCGATCTCAAGGGCGCCATCAACGTGGCCGAAAAGATCTGCGCCGACGTGCGTGCACTGAACATCCCGCACGGCAAGAACCCAACCGGCATCGTCACGGTCAGTGTTGGCGCGCAGGCAACGGTGCCGACCAAGACCTGCAACCTGCTGGACCTGGTCAGCGCTGCCGACAAGGCGCTCTACACCGCCAAGGCGCGCGGCCGCAACCAGGTTTGCAGCGCCGATGACGATATTCCGGCAGCCTTTGAACCGGGATGATACGGCCGCCATGGCGGCTGCATTTACGGCATGACTGAATCGGCTATTGAATTGATTGATCCCCGGACTGACCCTGTCAGCGATGCTCAAGCATCGCCACGGCCGCCTTGCGTGCCTCCTGTTCCGCCGATTTCTCATCGGGGAACACGGTGTCGATCAGCACGCGCTGCGACGGAAACACAGGATGGCGATGCATGGGATTGGTCGACGGTCCGAAGATCGCCACGTTGGCTGCCCACTCGCCATTGTCGGCCGGCAGCTTGACGCCTGAATACTCGACTTCATAGTCGCCCAGCTGTTCGATCGGCATGATGGTCTCCTTTGCATGGTCGTTGCCTGGTTTCGGCGAGCGTCGTGGCTATTGCGGTTTTTTATCGCTGTTTTTATCGCGGTTTGACGTACTGGCTAATGGACGTTGCCGTCCGTGGTGCGGTCATTCAGGTGGCTGATGGCGTAACCTTTTTCACCGATCTGCTGAAAGGCGTCGTCGGGATCGAGGGTGAAATGGGCCTTGCCGGCACGTTCAAAATCCACGTCCAGTTCATGCACCAGCCAGTCGGTGCCGGCCACTTCCTGAGGCAGGGGTTTCTCATGCGGCACCACCAGATACGAACAGAGGTCGTTTTCTTCGGCCCTTTTGTAAACATCCACTTTCATTGTTTCTCCCTTGCCGGTTTGCCAAACACTATCGGATAAATCTCGGATGGAACACGAGCTTTGCGCCCCCGTTCCTGCTGTGGGACTAGGGCAAAAATCTTTAGTTCAACCCCATTTTTCTTCTATTTTCCCGGCTCTCTTGCTGGAATTTTCACACCAGCCGGGCCTACCGACCGCCCCTTCTTCACCATAGAACATTTGCACCGGTTTTTCTGTCGGCGTCGCGAAAATTCCTGATTGTGGAATAATGCCGGCATCGCCAGGCGCTTCCCTCTTGCCGCTGCAGCTTGCAAGCAGGGACGCGCCGGCCGGGTACATGGGAGAACAAGCTGAACCGCATCGAGCAACTGAGGATTTTCTGCATGGCTGCGGAAAGCGCCAATTTCCGCGAGGCGGCGGTGCGCATGGGCATTTCGCCGCAGGTCGTGACGCGCGCCGTCAAGGAGCTCGAGGCCGCGTTCGGCGAATTGCTGTTCCATCGCAACACGCGCCAGGTGCGTATCACCGCTTTCGGCGAACGGCTCATGCACCGTGCACGATTGTCGATCAATGCGCTCGACGATTTGTTTCTTGACAATAATCACCGCAACGACGATGCCCTCAGCGGCGTCGTCCGCATCACTGCCCCGAGCACGCTGGCGCACACCTACCTGTTGCCGGTACTCAACCGTATCGCGCGTCAGCATCCCGACATCACACTGGACCTGCGCCTGTCCGAAATCATTACCGACGCCGTCGACGACAAGATCGACATCGGTATCCGCATCGGCTTCCTGCGCGACAGCCGCTACGTCGCCCGGGCGGTGGCCAAGGTGGCCTTCTTCGTCTGCGCCAGTCCGGACCTGATCGCGCGCCACGGCGCGCCGACCACGCTGGACGAACTGGTGCAACGTCCCATGAGCGCCATGGTGGACCGCAATACCGGCCGCCTGTGGCCCTGGTATTTCGCCGATGGCCAGCAGCTCGGCCCGCGCCTGCCCGCCTTTGTCACCGACGATCCGCAAACCGAACGCCGCGCCGTCCTTGACGGCATCGCCTTCGGCCAGCTCGGCGCCTTCATGGCGATGCCATACCTGCGCGACGGCTCGCTGGTGACGGTGCTGCAGGATATCGCACCGGCGCCTTGGGACCTGTACGTGTATCGGCCGCAGCGCGGCCCGGTGCCGGCGCGCGTGCGGCTGGTGTTCGATGCGCTGGTGGATACCTTGTCGAGCTCCGAAGACTTCCCGCTGGAACCGCCGGCAGCTGGCGCCGGATAATTCCTGAAAACGGAATCGAGAATTCCGAAACGGTCCATTTCGTTGTAGGACGATCGTTGCGATACTCCGACATCTCCCGGAATTTGCTGCTACATTGCGTCCAGCGGCGCCACATTCCTTCACTAGGTTATTCCCAAGTCGGAAAGGTCTACAACAATAATGCCCACGCTCACCGCACTCACCATCAACGGCAAACAGCACAACGTCGATTTGCCCGAAGACACCCCCATCCTCTGGACCTTGCGCGACCAGCTCGGCATGACCGGCACCAAGTTCGGCTGCGGCATGGCCTTGTGCGGCGCCTGTACGGTGCACCTTGACGGCGAACCGATCCGCTCCTGCATCACGCCGATCTCGGCCGCCGTCGGCAAGAAGATCACCACCATCGAAGCCATCGCCGAAGACAAGGTCGGCAAGTCGGTGCAGGAAGCCTGGATGGCCCTCGGCGTACCGCAATGCGGCTACTGCCAGGCCGGCCAGATCATGTCTGCCACCGCGCTGCTGCGCGCTACGCCCAATCCGAGCGACAAGGATATCGACGACGCCATGAGCGGCAACATCTGCCGCTGCGGCACTTACACGCGCATCAAGGCCGCGATCAAGCAGGCCGCGGCGCAGAACGGAGGCGCAAAATGAACGCCAATCCGAGCACCATCGCCGAGAATATTCAGCTAAGCCGCCGCAGCCTGCTCAAAGGCATCGGCGCCCTCGCCGGCCTGGCATTGACGGTCGGCGTGGACGGCATCGTGATGGCCGCCGACGCGCCTAAATTCGGCGGCGACGGCATGCCGGGCGGTCTCAAGGACAACGCGCTGCTGTTCGTCTCCATCGGCGCCGACGGTATCGTCACCATCGTCGCTCACCGCTCCGAAATGGGCCAGGGCGTGCGCACCAGCCTGCCCATGGTGGTCGCCGACGAACTCGACGCCGACTGGAGCCGCGTGCGCGTGGTGCAGGCGCAAGGCGATCAGGAAAAATACGGCAACCAGAATACCGACGGCTCGCGCAGCATGCGCCATTCCTTCGGCCCGATGCGCCAGGTCGGCGCCACCGCGCGCCTGATGCTGGAGACCGCCGCCGCCGCGCGCTGGAAAGTACCGGCCGGCGAAGTCGAAGCGAAAAACCATGAACTGATCCACAAGCCCAGCGGCCGCAAGCTCGGCTACGGCGACGTCGCCGCCGATGCCGCCAAACTGCCGCTGCCGGCGCGTGAAAGCGTCAGGCTCAAGACGCCGCAGCAATTCCGCTACATCGGCAAGGACAGCACGCGCGGCATCGACCTGCACGACATCGTCACCGGCAATACCCAATACGGCATCGACACGCGCCTCGACGGCATGGTGTACGCCGTCATCGCCCGTCCGCCGGTCTACGGCGGCAAGCTGGCCAGCGTGAACAGCAGCGAGGCGCTCAAGGTGCCCGGTGTGATTCGCGTGGTCGAGCTCAAGGGCAGCCCGCCGCCGGCGCTGTTCAATCCGCTGGGCGGCGTGGCCGTGATCGCGCGCAATACCTGGGCCGCGATCAAGGGCCGTGAAGCCCTCAAGCTGACTTGGGACAACGGTCCTAACGCCTCCTACGATTCGGCCGAATTCCGCAAGACCATGGAAGCCGCCGCACGCCAACCGGCCAAGGCCGTGCGCAATGCCGGCGACGCCATGGCCGCATTGGCCAAAGCACCGCGCCGCATCGAAGCCGAGTATTACCTGCCGCATATCGCCCACGCCACCATGGAGCCGCCTGCAGCCGTGGCGCGCATCACCGGCGGCAAATGCGAAGTCTGGGCCTGCGTCCAGGCGCCGCAAGCCACGCGTGAAACCGTAGCCGGCCATCTCGGCCTGAAGCAGGAAGACGTCACCGTCAATGTCACCCTGCTGGGCGGCGGTTTCGGCCGCAAGTCCAAGCCCGACTTCGCCGCCGAAGCAGCGCTGCTGTCCAAGGCCATGAACGGCGCGCCCGTCAAGGTCACCTGGACGCGCGAAGACGACATCCACCACGACTACCTCCACACCGTGTCAGTGGAACGCCTGGAAGCCGGCCTCGACGCCAACGGCAAGGTCAGCGCCTGGCTGCACCGCACTGCGGCGCCCACCATCGCCTCGATCTTCGCTGCCGGCGCCAAAGGCGAAGCGCCGTTCGAACTGGCGATGTCGGCGGTGAATATTCCTTATGCGATTCCCAACATTCGTGTGGAAGCGCCGGAAGTCGACGCGCACACCCGCATCGGCTGGTTTCGCTCGGTATCGAACATTCCGCATGCTTTCGCGGTCCAATCGTTCAGCGCCGAACTGGCGGCGGCGGCAAAGCGCGATCACCGCGACTACCTGCTCGACCTGATCGGGCCGGCGCGCAAGATCAACCCGGCGGAGATGGCCGACGGCTGGAACTACGGCGAGTCGCCGGAGCGTTATCCGCTCGACACCGGCCGCATGCGCGGCGTGATCGAACTGGCAACATCCAAAGCCGGCTGGGGCCGCAAATTGCCCAAGGGTCGCGGGCTCGGGCTGGCGGTCTGCTACAGCTTCGTGACCTACATCGCCGCCGTGGTCGAGGTGGAAGTCAACGATGAAGGCGAAGTGAGCATCCCGCGCGTCGACATCGCGGTCGACTGCGGTCCCTCGATCAACCCGGACCGCATTCGTTCGCAAGTCGAAGGCGCCTGCATCATGGGCATCAGCCTGGCGATGACCGGAGAGATTTCGTTCAAGAACGGCGCCGTGGAGCAGAGCAATTTCCACGACTATGAAGTGCTGCGCGCATTTGCGGCGCCCGCGAAGATCGACGTGCACATCGTGCCGCATACGCTCGACGTGCCGCTGGGCGGCGTCGGCGAGCCGGCCACGCCGACGATTGCACCGGCGCTGTGCAATGCGATCTTCGCCGCCACCGGCAAGCGCATCCGGCAGCTGCCGATTCGCGAGCAACTCAAGAAGGCCTAACGGTCATTCAGCAAGAAGGAAGGAAAAGCCGCACATGGAATCCATCGACTTCGACGTCCTCAACACTGCCCTCGCGTGGCACGAGCAAGGCCATCGCGTCCTGCTCGGCACGGTCACCCACACCTGGGGATCGGCGCCGCGTCCGGTGGGGTCGATGATGGCGATTCGCGGCGACGGCCATGTGCGCGGTTCGGTGTCGGGCGGCTGCGTCGAGGATGACCTGATCCGTCGCATCCAGGGCGGCGAGCTGGAGCCGACGCTGCCATTCGCGCTGACCTACGGCCTGACGGCCGACGAAGCGCACCGCTTCGGCCTGCCCTGCGGCGGCACCTTGGAAATCATGATGGAACCGATGTCCGCACAGTCGCGCATCGCCGAATTGCTGGCCGCCGTCCGCCAGGGCCTGCGCGTCACCCGCACCCTCGATCTCGACACCGGCGCCGCCACGCTCGCCACCGACAGCGCGGCGCGCCAGACCGTGGTGCAGGATCGCACGCTGATCGCCCCCTATGGCCCGCGCTACCGCCTGATCATCATCGGCGCCGCGCAGATGTCGCGCTACGTTGCGCAGTTCGCGCTGGCGCTCGACTACCAGGTCATCGTCTGCGATCCGCGCGAAGAATACCTGCATGAATGGGATATCCCCGGTGTGGAACTGTCCGGTGAGATGCCCGACGACCTGCTCATGCGCCTGCAGCTCGACGCCAACAGCGCCGTGGTGACGCTGACCCACGATCCCAAGCTGGACGACATGGCGCTGATCGAAGCGCTCAAGTCGCCGGCTTTCTATATCGGCGCCATCGGTTCCCGCACCAACAACATCAAGCGGCGCGAGCGGCTGGCGCTGTTCGACATCAGTTCGGCCGAGATCGACAAGTTGCATGGTCCGGTCGGCTTGTTTCTCGGTGCGCGCACGCCGCCCGAAATCGCCATCGCCGTCCTCGCCGAAATGACCGCCATCCGCAACGGCGTGGCGATCTCGCAAACGCACGCAGCCCGCACCGATCCCTTGCCCGATGCCGGCGAAAACAGCAACGGCAACACGGGCGGCAGTTGCGCCGTCGGCGAATACAGCAAATAGTTGAGTGAGGTCAGCGCGCGTCGAGGTCGGCGCGCGTATCGATATCGCGGTGGATGCCGGGATCGTTGACGGGGATTTCATTCACCGGGAACCCCTGCAGCAAGGTCCGCGCACCGCGGTCGCCGCTCAATGCCAGCAAACCGTCAAGATGGCTGCAGCCGAAGGCGACCGGATTGCCGCGCTTGCCCTGATAGGTCGGCACCGCAATCTGTACGCCGTCTTTCAACGCCGCCAGCAAGCCGCGATGCGTCGTCGCCTGCACATGCGGCATATCGGCCAGCGCGATGATCCAGCCTTCAGCATCCCTCGCCTGCCGTATCCCGCACATCAGCGACGCACTCATCCCTGTACCGGCGTCATCGCAGCCGACCACCTCGCAACCGGCCTCAGCCAGTCGCCGCCCCAATTCGCTGTCGACCGCGCTGACCACGGCCAGCACCGGCAACGCCTGCAACATCGCGCGCGCCGCCGCGACCGCGACTACGTCATCCGCCCGGGGCAAGCGCGCCAGCAACTTGTTGTCGGTGCCGGCGGGATCGAAACGCGTACCTTTGCCGGCGGCCAGCAGCAGGCCGCGGAAAGGCGTTTGCGTGGAATGGATGACGAAGCTCATGGCTTGCGATTATCCATCAAAACATTGACAGGGGCAGCGTCTCAGGGCAATTTCCTGCGCGCCTGCAATAGCCGCGTACAGTCTTCCACCGGCAGGGGTTTGCTGAAGTAGTAGCCTTGCACCTTGTCGCAGCCGTTTTCCTTCATGATGTTGTATTGCGCCAGGTCTTCCACCCCCTCGGCCAGCACTTCCAGATGCAGGCTGCGCGCCAGCGCGATGACGGCGCGCGCGATGGCGAGATCGTCGGCATCAGTGCCGACATCGCGCACAAAGGAGCGATCGATCTTGAGCTGATCGACCGGAAAGCGCTTGAGGTAATTGAGGTTGGAATAGCCGGTGCCGAAATCGTCGATCGACAAGCGTACGCCCATGGCCTTGAGCAGCTTCATGACTTCGATGCTCTTTTCAGGTGACTCCATCGAGGCGCTTTCGGTCAATTCCAGTTCCAGGCAATGCGAACTGAAACCGCTATCGTCGAGCGCATGGCGCACCATCGCCGCCAGGTTTTTCTGGGCAAACTGTTTGGCCGACAGGTTGACCGCCATCGTCAGCCCGTGAACGCCCATGTCATGCCAGCGCTGGGCCTGTTCGCAAGCGGTGCGCAACACCCATTCGCCGAGCGGTACGATCAGGCCGGTTTCTTCCGCCATCGGAATGAACTCCATCGGCGAGATCATGCCCTGTTCCGGATGCTGCCAGCGCAGCAGCGCTTCGACCCCCACGATCTCGCCGCTTTGCAGTGACACCTGTGGCTGGTAATACAGCAGCATCTCCTTTTTCTGCACCGCCTGGCGCAGCTGCGACGCCATCTGCAGGCGATGGCTGACCTGGCTGTTGAGCGCCGGCGTGTAGAACTGGAAGCGCTCCACGACATTTTCCATGGCGCGATGCATGGCGACCTCGGCGGCTTGCAGCAAGACGTCGCCGTTGTCGCCATCGTTCGGATAGATTGTGGCGCCGATGTTCGATTCGAGATACACGCCTTCGTGTCCGTCGACGTGATACGGCAAGTCGAGCACATCGATGATTTCCTGTACGACCATGGCGATCTGGTCCTGCTCCGGCACGTGCAGCACCATGGCGAAACTGGTGTCGCCGAAGCGCGCCAGCGTGGCGTCGTGCTGCATCAGACCGGCCAGCCTGTGGCTGGCTTCGACCAGCGCATCCTCGCTCAATCGCAAGCCCAGTCCTTCGCGCACCGCGATGGCGCCGCGTACCCCGATCAGGATGACTGCCAGCAAGCCTGGCCGGCGTTCGCGTTCGATGCGTGTGATGCCCTGCTCGAGCCGGTCGCGCAACAGGCTGCGATTGGGCAGCCCGGTCAGGACGTCGTAGTTGCTGAGACGATGGACGCGATCTTCGGCCTGGCGCCACTGTGTGATGTCGATGCCGCTGCAGACGTAGTTGAACGCAGGGCCGTGCTCCTCCTGCAGAAAAGTGGTCAGCCACAAGATCTCGCGCCGCTCTCCGGCTGCCGTAAGCCAGCGGCTCTGGTATTGCAGCGGCTGCGTCTGTACGTGCCAATTGAGGAAATGATTGCGCACCGGTTCGAGCTCTTCGGCCGGAAAAAAAATATCCCAGAAATACTTGCCCTGCACCTGCGACAACGTATAGCCGGTGGTGCGCTCGGCGGCCTGGTTGAAACGCACGATGCGGCCTTCCTTGTCCAGCATCAGCCCGAGCGCGCCCGTGGTGTCGAAAATGGCCGACAGCAAATTGCGCTCGGCCTGCAGCGCCTGCTCCATCTTGTTGCGTATCTGATTCTGGTGCGCCTCCTGCAGCGCGCGTTCGACCGCCGACGGCAGGCGCGCCAGATTGGACTTGAGCACGTAGTCGTAGGCGCCCTGCTTGAGCGCCTTGATCGCACGCTCCTCACCCATGGTGCCGGAGACGAACAGAAAAGGCGTGCTCGGCGTGACCTGCTGGACAATCTGCAACGCCGACATGCCGTCGAAGTTCGGCAGCGAAAAATCGCCGAGCACGATGTCCGGCTGATAACGGCTCAACGCGTCGACGAAGGCGTCCTCGGTTTCCACCTGGCAGACGTCACAGGAGATGCCGGCGCGCGTCAGCTCATAGCGAGACAATTCGACATCGTCCGGGTCATCTTCCAGCATCAGTATCTTGAGCGTACTTCTCCTCATCCCCATCCCCGATTCTCTTTTAAGATGCCGGCACTTTGTTGACGAGCATCCAGTAGAACCCGGCCTTCTCGACCTCTTCCTGGAAACTCTCGAACTCGACCGGTTTGACGATATAACTGTTCACGCCGAGCTGGTAGCACTCGCTCAAGTCCTGCATCTCGGCCGACGACGTCAACATCACCACGGGAATCGAACGCGTCTCGGGGTCGGCCTTGATCCGGCGCAGCACCTCGATGCCGCTGACCCTGGGCAGCTTGATGTCGAGCAGGATCAGACGCGGCAACTCCCCTTTGGGACGCTCGGCATAGGCCCCCGTGCAGAAAAGGAAGTCCAGCGCATCGGCGCCGTCCTGCACCCATTCGACGTTGTTGACGAGCTTTTTCTTTTGCAGCGCGCGCAGCGACAGTTCGGCATCGTAGGGATTGTCTTCCACCAGCAGAATGTCGATCTTTTCAAAGCCGTTCATTCGTCCGCTCTCCCGTCACCGGCAAGGTGAAATGGAATACCGCGCCTTCGCCGACCAGACCCTCCGCCCAGACGCGGCCGCCGTGGCGCGTCACGATGCGATGGACGATCGCCAGGCCGACGCCGGTGCCTTCGAATTCGCTTGCCCGATGCAGGCGCTGGAACACGCCGAACAGCTTGCTGTAGTAGCGCATGTCAAAGCCGGCGCCGTTGTCGCGCACGGTATAGGTCAGGAAGCCATCCGCTGACTCCGCGCTGACGTCGATCAGTATCTGCTCGCGCCCGGCGCTGAATTTGAGTGCATTCGCCAGCAGGTTGAACCACACCTGCCTGATCAGCGTCAGGTCGCCTTCGGCTGCGGGCAGATCGCCCAGCCGCAAGGTCGCCCGCGACGCCAGCGCACCGCCGGCTTCATCGAAACAGGCCTTGGCCAGCGCCGTCATGTTCAGATGGCCGTAAGCGAGTTCCTTGCGGCCGAGGCGTGAAAACTCCAGCAATTCATCGATCAGCCGCCCCATGTTGCGGGTGTTGTTGCGAATCACCTGCAACTTGCGCAAGCCTTCCTCGTCGAGCTGATCGGCGGCATCTTCCTCCAGCATGCGCGCGAAGCCGTCGACTGCGCGCAGTGGTGCACGCAGGTCATGCGAGACCGAATAGCTAAAGCTTTCCAGTTCCTTGTTGCTGGACTCGAGTTTTTCGATGTTGCGCTGCAGTTTGCGCGTCAGGTCCTGGTTCGCCTCCTCAAGCTGGTTGCGCGCGAGGATCTCCAGTTTCAGTGCACGATTCAGCGCATGCAGGTGGCGGAAGCCGGCAACCAGGTCGCCGTTCAGTGCCGGCACTTCGAATTCGTGCGCGTCCCATTGCTCCGGCGACGGGTCGCTTCGCCGACTCGACTCCTGTTGCACCTGTCGCTCCTGTCGCTCCTGCCGTACCTGCTTGAACTGCACATAGGAGGTGATGTCTTCCACGCGATGCATGATGTAACGGATGGCGCCGTCCTTGCCGAACACCGGGAAATTGGAGGGGCTCCAGTAGCGCGTTTCAAAGCCATCACCGCCGGGACAAGGCACATCGTATTTCTGCATCGCCATCGCGTGCGGCGCCTGGGTCGCCAGCACACGCTCCAGCGAACTGCGCAGATTGGCCACGCCGTCGGCGGCCGGATCGTCGGGATTGTCGGGAAAAACCTGGAACAGATGGCGACCGACGATTTGCTCACGTTTGGTCAGCGTCGCCTGCAAGTACGCATCGCTGACCGCGATGATGGTGAAGTCGGGCAGCAAGACCAGGAACAGCCCAGGCACCGATTCGAACAACAGTTGAAAATCTGTCATCTCCTTGTCGGAGACCTGTGAAGTCATCGTTTATATCCGTACGAAAGATGCGTCAATGAGAGCCGTCTTTTTCACCTTGGTACAGCGATCTTGCGGAGTCGTCAGTTTTTTTGAAGCGCAGCGCGGTCATACGCGGACGCCGTTATCATTCTCGCAATTGTGTTTTTATGATTGTTATTAAGCTGTAACGCCGGGACCAATGTACCTAATTGATAGTTACATTTCAAGCGTACGTTCGCGTTTTGATGATCAATGTGCAAAGCTTGTTTTTAAATCAACCACGGCCTGCGGAGCAGGTTGAAAGCGGTGCGGGGCGGGAACTTGCGGACAATGCTAGTGCGTTGCCGTACAACTCAGTCCAACCGGTTGCGTAACCAGCTGAGGACGCCGGCAAGACTGCGAAAATCGGAAACCGAGCGGCATTCGATGTGGGGATGACGTTCACGCAACATACGCGACAGGGCCGAACCGGGTCCCAGTTCCAGCACGACGCTTACGCCGCGTTCGGCGCAGGCATCCATGCAGGACGACCAGCGTATCGTGTGCGTGAGTTGTTGCGCCAGTGTGGCGCGTGCCGATCGGAGGTCGTGGATCTCCTGCCCCGAAATGCCGGCCAGCACGACGCTGGCGGGCTCGCGAAAATCCGCCGCGTCGAGTGCGATGGTAAACGGCGCCAGTGCAGGCTCCATCAACGGTGTATGCGAGGCGATGCCGACCGGCAACATGCCGGTCCGGGCGCCCCGGCTTTCCAGTTCGTTTTGCGCAGCCAGCAAGTCGGCGCTGCGCCCACCTGCGATGAGCGTATCGAAACCGGTGGCGATCGCCACGAAGGCGCCATGACGCCACAACAACTCCTGCACTTCGCCTGCCTCGATACCACCGACCGACATCAGTCCCTGATGCGGCGATTGCACCAGACAGGCGTCCATGAGCGCGGCGCGCGCCACGGCAAGGTCGATTGCGTCGTTGTCCGAGAGCGCGGCTGCGACGCCGTAAGCAGTCAGCTCGCCGATGCTGTAGCCTGCCACCAGCGCCGGCGCCGGCAGTTCGTCGCGCAACCTGCGCCAGGCCGCCAAGCCGGCCGCGACAATCAGCGGCTGCGCGCAGCTGTTGGCGAACAACCATTGAGGATCGTGCAGGATCTCATCGAGAGGACGAGCAAGCCGAGTGTCGAGCGCTTGCTCGGTGATGATGTGTTGGCCTTGTGTATCGGCACGCAGCAGGTCGAACATGGCGGGATGCTGACCTCCCTGTCCCGGACAAAGAACGGCGAAGCGTTCGCTCATGCCGACAGCTCGCCGCCGCACGCCGTGTGGATCAGGCAGGCCGCCGCCAGCAGATCGGCAGCGCCGCCGGGAGACAGCCGTCGTTGCACGAATTCGTGATGAAGCGCTTTGGCGCGCGCCAGCCATGCAACGTCGGCGGTGCCGCCTTGCGCCAGGAAGTCACGACTGCGTTGCTGCACCAAAGCCGCGCCGGCCGCACCGCCGCGGTGATAAACGTTGGTGTCGCTGACATGCGCCATCAATGCGAACAAGGCGTCGGTCTTGGCGCAATGCCAGTCGCGTCCTGCTGCGAGCGTGGCCCGCAATTGCGGCAAGGCGATCTCGAATACGGAAGGAAAACCGAGCGCCCCCTCTTCCCGCGCACCGCCGACGGCATGCCGGGCGGCGACGCGCAACCCATGACTGGCGTCTGTTTCAGCGCTACACGTTGAACTGGTGTGTCCCGTCAGCGCATCGCCCCAGCGGATCAGCAAGGTCGCGCGAATCGCCTGTGGCGACAGCGTCATCTCCTGGCTGCGGCAGCAGGCAATCGCCGCACACAGCATGCCGAGGCAAAAGATTGCGCCGCGATGCGTATTGATGCCGCCGGTGGCCTTGAGCATGCGTTGCTCGGCTTCGATGCCGAGACGCTTGAGTTCGCCGAACGGGGTGCCCGCCATGCCGGCGGCGGCGATGTCTGAAAAATAGCGGCGCAGCGAAAACAGGCTGCGTAAAAAAGTCGCGGCATCCATGTCGTCGTGGCTGCCGTTGTCGACTGGCGAGACCAGGCCCGGCTTGGGATACAGCGTCAGTTCCTGATGCAGGCTGCGCAACGCCATGCGTGCAAGTTCACGACAGAAGGCATGCTGCCGGCGTTGGCGGCGACGCCGTTCGGTATAGTGCACCGCCACCGGCAAGCGCATGGCCGGCAGCGCAGCGAGGTGGCCTACGCGGCGCATGTGCGTTCCTCCAGTTCGGCCAGCAAGGCCTCCCTACGCTGCAAGGCAACCCCGCTGTCGTGCTTGACCAGCACACGGTTGCCCGGCGTGCGGCAAGCGTCAGCCCACTCTTTCCATGACACCGCATGGCCGCTCGGGAACGAGATTTCGCCGTCGAGCGGCAAGCGCGCAGCGTACTGCTGCAACAAGGACATGCCCTGCTCCAGTTGCCCGCGATCCGACGGTGAAAACAGCAGGTCGATGTCCGACGCCGGACGTAAATAGCAGAGTCCCGTCAGCGCTTGCAAAGCAAGTGAGCCATATACGCGAATATCTAGTCCCTGCGCCGAGATCTCGTCGCGCAACGCACACAAATCATCGCGCCATTGCGACCCGGCATGTCCGATGATCTCGGCAATCGCCAGCGGCGCACGCGCCTCGCGCACGCCCTGCAAGCCGACGCGCAAAGGGACGCGCAACTTGACGCCGTCCTGGTCCGGCGGCAAGGCAATGCCGAGGCAGGTCTCGCCGGCTTCGCAATCGGCATCGCGGCGACGGATTACCGCCGGCCAGTCATGCTGCCGCCAACGCTGCACGGCGAAACGATGGTCATCGGCAGCGCGCGCCATCGCCTCGCGCCAGCCGGCCTCGTTCAGCCAGGCCAGCCCGTGGCGGGTGGACAATTCAGAGCGGCTGGACATCGCTACCGCTGACGACGGCGTCGACCACGCGTTGCGACCAGTTGCGGCCGCCGCGCTGCAAGCCGACCGCTGCGCGGCGGTCCGTGCCGTCCGCAGCAGCCAGCGCCTGCGCCAGCCGAGCGGCCAGGTCGCCGCTCCAGATCTCGGCGACGCCGCCCATGCGATGGTAATTCTCAGGCCCCGGTGCGAACACCGGATTGCTCTTTGCCAATTCAACCAGGCGTTCTTCCGGCACCTTGGTGATGCGCGCCATCGCCGGCAGACCCATCACGCGGATGGTCGCGTTCGGGAGCGCGTAGCAGGCATCGGCCATCAGGCCGCTGGTGATGAAGCCGCCCGAGAGCGCCTGGTCGTAGACCAGCCCGATGATCTTGTGCCCTTCACGGCGCGCCAGGTCGATGCATTTACCGAGGTGCGCCATATAGCTGTTGATGCCGAGCATCTCGTCGCGGTGGCGCAGGCGCTGGCCTTGCGTATCGACCAGGATGACGATGGCGCGGCCGGGGTGGTCACGGACGGTTTGCAGGATGGCCTGCGCCTGCGACAACGCAATCTCGATGCCGATCGGCGTATGGCCGGTGGTGCCGACGATGGCGACCACCTCGCCGTCGACCTGGGCCGTACCGGACAGGAAGTCGGCTTTTTCCGTGATGCTGTGGCCTTGCGGAAACAGGTCGTCCGCCAGTAGTTGCCAACTCATGCTTGCCCCTTCACACGATGCGGTTCAGCCAGTGACATGAACGCTGCCGCCTCCAGCATGGCGATGTCTTGCGGCTTGTCGATGCCGAGGCGCTGCCAGATCTCCAGCGGATCGGCGACATCGCCGAAGCGCGCAATGCGTTGCTCCAGCATTGCTTGCTCGGCTTCCAGCGCCTGCAGGCTCAGCGCTGTCGGGTTATTTTTGAATCCTTGCAGCGTCTGCGTCACCGCTTCGCGGAATGCCGCCGTATCGTCGGCGACGATGCCGTGGCAATCGCCGAGCAGGTAACGGTGCTTGCCGCCGGTGGTGCGCCAGACCAGCGCGCGGTCGCGCGAGTCGAATTCTTCGACGCCGTTGGCGGTTTCGATGACCTCCGGTCCCGACATGGCCAGACGGCCCTCTTCCGACATGATGATGGCGTTGGCGCAACGCGCGACGATGCCCATGCCGCCGAAGCAACCGTTGGATCCGCCCACCAGCACGATGACAGGAATGCCGGCCGCGCGCGTGTCCAGCACGGCGCGCATCACTTCGGACACGGCGATCAGGCCGGCGTTGGCTTCATGCAGGCGCACGCCGCCGGTTTCCAGCAACAGGATGACGCCTTCGGCTTGTTCCTGTACGGCGCGTTTGAGCAGCCCGACCAGTTTGGCGCCGTGCACTTCGCCCACTGCGCCGCCCATGAAACCGCCCTCCTGCGCCGCCGCAAACACCTTGGCGCCATTGAGTGCACCGCGTCCGACGACGACGCCGTCGTCAAACGACACCGGCGCATCGAGCTGCCCCAGGTGCGGGCTGACGATGCGTTTCGACGGCGGCAGGAATTCTTCGAAACTGCCGGCGTCGAGCATTTGCGCGATGCGTTCACGGGCATTCGCCTCCAAGTAACTGGATGTCATTTTTCCTCCACAACCGATTCCACCGCCTGATCCAGGCGCAGGCTGACCACCGCCGGGGTGGCGCCCATGTCATTGATCGAAATGCGCGTGTCGGCCAATTGCCAGCGTTTGTTGAAGTCGCCGATGACGGCTTCCCAGATGGCGCCGAAACCCCGCGCCGCAGTTTTTATTTCGATGGAACAAGCGCCTTGCAGGTCTGCCGATTCGATCAATACTTCGAGGTTGCCCGAGCTGACCACGCCGACCAGTTCGGCCTTGGCGGAGAGCTTGCGGGTGCCGTTTTCAAAACGATAGTTCAAGGTTTCCATATCACCAGTTCCTGAAACGTTTGGGCGGGTTGTACAAGCCGCCGGAAGCGCGCACCAAATCCTTCATGTTCTTGGCTGCCAGCAGGTCGCGTGTGGCGAGGCGCTTGTCGATGCCCATGTCTTCGGCACGGCGGATGATGCCCCGATCACGCAGGTTCTCGACCATGCGCTTGTCGCGCGCCAGGCCGACCGGCGTATAGCCGGCGACGCCGCGGATGGCCTGCTCGCGCTCTTCTTCGGTGCGGCACAGCAGCAGGTTGGCGATGCCTTCTTCAGTGAGGATGTGCGTAACGTCATCGCCGTAAATCATCACCGGCGGGATCGGCATATTGGCCTGCTCGGCCAGTAGCCAGGCGTCGAGCCGGTCGACAAAGGCCGGCTGCATGTGTTCGCGGAAGGTCTCCACGGTCTGCACCACCAGCTTCTGGCCACGCGGGATGGCGTTCTTGCCGGCCCGGGCCTGCTGGCCGGCCTTGAGCCACGCCGGACTGGCGTGACGACGACCGCGCGCATCGGCGCCCATGTTGGGTGCGCCGCCGAAGCCGGCGATGCGCCCCAGCGTCGCCGTCGACGAATTGCCCTGCAAGTCGATTTGCAGCGTCGAGCCGATGAACATGTCGCAGGCGTAGTGACCGGCGGTTTGCGAGAAAGCACGGTTACTGCGCATGGAGCCGTCGGGTCCGATGAAGAAAATGTCGGGACGCGCGCGGATGTAGTCTTCCATGCCCAGTTCGGAGCCGAAGGAATGCACCGACTCGACGAAGCCCGCTTCAATCGCGGGGATCAGCGCCGGATGCGGATTCAGCGCCCAGTGCTTGCAGATCTTGCCGCGCAGGCCCAGCGATGCGCCATAGGTCGGCAGGATCAGCTCGATGGCGGCGGTGTCGAAACCGATGCCGTGATTCAGGCGCTGGACTTCGTATTCGGCGTAGATGCCCTTGATGGCCATCATCGCCATGAGCACCTGGATCTCCGAGATTTGCGCCGGGTCGCGCGTGAACAACGGCTCGATGTAATGCGGCGTCGGCGCCTTGGTCACGAAGCTGACCCAATCGGCCGGGATGTCGATGCGCGGTAGCACATCGACGATTTCATTGACCTGGGCGATGACGATGCCGCTGCTGAAGGTGGTCGCTTCGACGATCGCCGGCGTATCCTCGGTGTTGGGGCCGGTGTAGAGATTGCCGTGACGATCCGCCGCCTGCGCCGCCACCAAAGCAACCCGCGGCGTCAGGTCGACGAAATAGCGGCCGAACAATTCCAGGTAGGTATGGATTGCGCCGATGTTGAGCTTGCCGGCCGACGCCAGCTTGGCCAACCGGCCGGCCTGGGGACCGGAGAAGGAGAAGTCCAGTTTCGAGGCGATGCCTTTTTCAAAGACATCCAGATGCTCCGGCAAGGCCAGCACCGAGAACAGCATGTGCAGGTCATGCACACGCGCCGGATCGAGCCCGGCCAGCGCCTTCGACAGGAAGTCGGCCTGCTTCTGGTTATTGCCTTCGAGGCAGACGCGATCGCCCGATTCAATGACGGCATACAACAAATCGGCAATGCGCGCCGCCGGCAACAGCTTGCCCTCGAGCGAGTTGCCGAGCACGCCGCTGGCGCGCGCCAGGCGTTCATTGCGATTGGTTTGCCGACGATTCCAGACGTGGCCGGTGGCAGACATTTATTTCACTCCCATGATGATGTCGGGCAAGCCGGTAGCGATACCCGGGAAAAAGCACAGCAGGATCACGGCCAGGAACATCAGCGCCAGGAACGGGATCGTGCCCTTGATGACTTCCGACAGCGGGATGTCGGGCGCGATGTTCTTGATCACGAACAAGTTCAATCCCACCGGTGGATGGATCAGGCCCATCTCCATCACCACGGTCATGACGATGCCGAACCAGATCAGGTCAAACCCGGCTTCACGCAACGGCGGCAGGATGATCGGCGCGGTCATCAGGATGATCGAGACCGGCGGCAGGAAGAAGCCGAGCACGATCACCATCAGCAGGATCACCGCCAGCAACAGCCATTTCGACAGGTGCATGTCCACCACCCACTGCGCCGCCGACTGGCTGATGTGCAGGTAACTCATCACATAGGAATACAGCAGCGACATGCCGATGATCAGCAGCAGCATGCCCGATTCCTTGATGGTCGAGTTGAGGAACGGCACCAGTTCGCGCGGCTTGTAGATGCGGTACACAACCGCAATCAGCACGATGGCCAGCAAGGCGCCCAGGCCGGCGGTTTCCGACGGTGTCGCAAAGCCGCCGTACAGCGCGATCATGACGCCGATCAGCAGGATCAGGAAAGGCAGTACGCGCGGCAGCATTTCCACCTTTTGCGCCAGCGTGAAATGCTCGTCGTCGAGGTAGGCCGACTTGGCGCCGCCGCCGGTGTAGATGGCGTGGGCCATCTTGTATTCCTTGCGGGCGCGGTACATGGCGTAACCGGCGAACAGGATCACCAAGAGCACACCCGGTCCGATACCGGCGAGGAACAGCCGACCCAGCGATTGCTCGGCGGCCACCGCGTACAGGATCATGGTGATCGACGGCGGCAACAAGATGCCCAGCGTGCCGCCCGCAGCGATGATGCCTGCGGCAAACCCGGGCGAGTAACCGCGACGGCGCATTTCCGGGATACCGGCCGAGCCGATGGCCGAGCAAGTCGCCGGCGACGAACCCGCCATCGCGGCAAACAAGGCGCACGCAAACACGTTGGCGATGCCGAGCCCGCCCGGCACGCGATTGAGCCACGCGTGAATGGCCGAGTACAAATCCTTGCCGGCCGGCGACTTGCCAATGGCCGCCCCCTTGAGGATGAACAGCGGAATCGACAGCAAGGTGATGGAAGCGATTTCTTCGTAGACGTTTTGCGTGACGGTGTCGAGCGAGGACGCCGGCATGAAGAAATACATGAACGAGGTCGCCACCACACCCAGTGCAAAGGCGATCGGCATGCCGGAGCACATCACGAGGATGGTAACGATCCCGTATAGGGAACCGAGAACTAAAGGCGTCAGCGTCATGCTTGCTCCTTGGCCGCTACAGATGCAGGTACGGTGCCGGTGATGCGGGTCAATATCTGCACCAGCAATTGCAGCGTCAGCACGGTCATGCCGATCGCCATCATCGAATACGGGATCCACAGCGGCGGCGCGAACGTCGACGAGGTGGTCTGGCCGTCAACCCAGGCTTCATGGAACAGCGTCCACGACTTCCAGGCGAAGAACGCGCAGAACACGAAGGAGATCAGGTCCACGATGAACATGCGCACCTGGTTGGCGCGCGGCGACAGGAAGCCGGCCAGCGCTTCGATGCCGATATGGCCGCGCAGCGATTGCACGTACGCCGAGCACAGGAAGATCACGCCCACCAGCATGAACACCGACGCCTCATCCTGCCAGTCGGTCGGCTGATGGAAGAAGTAACGCACCACCACCGAGTAGGTCAGGATGATCGACGTCAGCATCAGCGCAATCATCGCCAGGAACACCGCGAGCTTGTTGAACTTCGCCAGCGCGTGGTGCAGCCCGGCGACGATGGCGTTGGCGGGCACCTGAGGCTTGGCTTGCGGCTGCATCTCGAAGCCGTGGCTCATAGGAGTTTCTCCGCCAGTTTGAGCAGGTTGGCGCAGTTGGCATTGCGTGCGGCGAAGTCTTTCCACGCCGTGGCGCGGGCGATGTCCTGCCACTTCTTGACGGTGGCGGCGTTGAGATCGACCACCTTGGCGCCGGCCTTCTGGTACACGGCGGCGACGGCGACGTCATCGGTCTGCGCAGCCTTCAGCGCGAACTGTTCCATCTCGGCGCCGACGGCCATGATGGCGGCCTGCTGGTCCTTGGTCAGTTTTTCGAACACGGCCTTGGAAATCATCAGCGGTTCGAACATGTACCAGTACGCCTTGTCGCGGCCGGTGGTCAGCGCCTTGGCGACTTCTTCCAGGCGGAAGGAGATGAACGACGTGGACGAGGTCATCGCCGCGTCCATCGCGCCGGTTTGCATGGCGGCGTAAATTTCGTTGGACGGCAATGTCACGACGGCAGCGCCGGCTTCCTTGAGGATCAGGTCCATCTCGCGCGAACCGCCGCGCACTTTCATGCCCTTGGCGTCTTGCGGTTCGATGATGGGCTTGGTGCGCGACGCGACGCCGCCGGCCTGCCAGATCCAGCTGACGATCAGGATGCCCTTCTCCGCCAGGATGCGCGCCAGCTCCTTGCCAACTTCAGCGTTCTTCCAGGCCGAGCCTTGCGCGTACGAAGTCACCAGGCCGGGCATCAGTCCGATATTGGTTTCAGGGACTTCGCCGCCGGCGTAGTTGAGCGGCACCAGCGACAGGTCGAGCGCGCCCTTGCGCATGGCCGAGAACTGCGCGTTGACCTTCATCAGCGAGGAGCCGGGATAGATCTCGAACTTGAGGCTGCCGTTGGTGCGCTTGGCGACGCCCTCGGCAAACATGCGCGTGAGACGGTCGCGGAAGTCGCCTTCGTTGATGGTGCCGCCGGGGAATTGATGGGAAATCTTCAGCGAGGTTGGAGCGCCCTGGGCCCACACCGACGAACCTGCCGTCCACAGTGGCGCGGTCGCGAGCGCACCGATGATGCTTCTACGTTTTTGCGAAGTCATTGTTGATCCTCCTTAAGGTGAGAGAAATACTGCTTTTTTACTTTTGTTTAGTGCGATGCATCTGTAGTTAGTATCTAACTTCATATCAACTTGGAGGCGCCCGGGATGTCTCTTCCGGGTTCAGGGCGCCGTTGAATTTGTTGTCGCTTTGCTTTTTTAAGCTGATTTCTTGTATACACGTTCTTATAAAACAAATACATTGTCAAGCACCAAAGATGATTTAGAATGGTTTCATTGCATACTTGATATCGATCCATGGAGACTCCCAAGAAACGTTCCGAAACCTTGCGCGAATCGATCGAGGAATTGATCGCCGTCGGCAAGCTCGCTCCCGGCCAGCATTTGGACGAAACGGTGTTGGCCGAGCAGTTCGGCGTCTCGCGCACGCCGATCCGCGAAGCGTTGATCCAGCTGGCGTCGATGGGCATCATCGTGATGCGGCCGCGACGCGGCGCCATCGTGGCCGAGATCGGTCCGCAACAATTGATCGAGATGTTTGAAGTCATGGCCGAGCTGGAAGCCATGTGCGGCCGGCTGGCGGCGCGGCGCATGTCGGCCGCCGAGCACGCCGCGCTGATGGCGGCGCACCAGGCCTGCAAGGACGCGCGCGACGCCGTCGATCCGGACACCTATTTCTACAAGAACGAAGATTTCCACGGCCAGATCTACGCCGGCAGCCACAATGCCTTCCTGGAAGAACAGGCGCGCGTGCTGCAACGTCGCCTGCGCCCGTACCGCCGCCTGCAATTGCGCGTGCGCGACCGTCTGAAACGGTCTTACGACGAGCATGAAGGCGTGGTCAACGCCATCATCGCCGGCGACAGCGAACGCACCGTCGAACTGCTGCGCCAGCACGTGATGATCCAAGGCCAGCGCTTTGCCGACCTGGTGGCCTCACTGCATCAGTTAAGGACAGCGGCTTAAAGGCTCACTCCAATTTAGTTCCTGCACAAAGCTATTTTTCAAACAACAAATTAATAAATACAGAATTCTTTTGAGAGTTTTCCTATATAACTTTTAAGCTCATCTGTGCAAAATGACTACATAGCTCGTGTACATAGACTGCCCGACAGCAGTGACACTTAACCTTAGGAAATAGTCATGCACAGATTACTCGTCCTTCCCATCCTTTTCGGATTGCTGGTGGCGCCCGCGGCCAACGCAGCATCGACCGCTGAATTGAAAGTCGCCGGCAGGATTTCCCCACCCGCTTGCACTATTACCCTTGGCGGTGGCGGCCTGGTGGACTACGGTGACATTCCAACGTCCCGTATGAATGTCAATTCGCCGACTCCTCTTCCTGCAAGAACACTATCGCTGAATGTGGATTGCAACGCGCCGGTCAGATTTGCACTGTCCGCGCACGACAATCGCGGGGCGTCAGCGCCTATTTCTGAATTCAGCGGCAACATGGGTACTTGGGATCACTACGGCATGGGCAAGTTTAAAAACCGAAACATAGGCTGGTACGTAATCAGACTTCAGCCTGCCGGATTAAGGGGGGACGGTGCAGCAGTGGCTGTTCTGAACAAAAATGGGGGCGACTTATGGGAAACAGACTCCGTAGGCCAATTCGGACGTGCCAACGGCTCGTATAAGAAAAAGTCTTTCGTATCCACCGGCGGCAGCTTTCCCGACGCATTCAAGTCCCTCAGTGGCACCATTTCGATCGCGCCGACAATCAATCCCCTCGGGGGACTTTCTCTCACTGAGGAAATTCCCTTTGAAGGGTCTGCAAGCATCGAATTGACCTATCTCTGAGGTAACGCATCAGGTCACGTCAACGGCAGCTCGGTAACCTACAAAGTGTGGTACGTCTTGCGGCAGGCGGATCGACAAGAATATGATTCCATCTGATCTGCCCTGGAACGACTATTCCAGGCTGAACCGTCCCAGCACGTCTAATACGTGTTGCGTCGGGCGTTCCATGTTCTCCGCGCGATGCGCAATCCCCAGTTGTCTCCACAAGGCCGGCCGCAGCGGCAGCATCTGCACGCGCGGATCGGGCAGCGGCGCACCCTGCTCGTGCGGCAATAGCGTCGCGCCATAGCCCGCCGCCACCAGGCTCTTGATGGCGTCGTTGTAGTTGAGCTGGATGCGCGGCGCCGGTCGTTGCCCGCCGCCGGCAAACCATTCCTGCGTCAGGTGCGACAAGCGCGTGCCGGCATCATTGAGGATCAGCGGTTGCGCCGCCAGCCATTCGGGCGTGACCTGCGCCGGGCTGCGCCAGCCGGACGGCAGGAAGGCCATCACCGGATCGCGCCGCCACGGTTGCACCACCAGCCGCGCCACCGGCGTTTGCGGCAAAGCCACCAGACCGACATCAAGGGTGCCTTCGCTGAGCCGGCTCAGGGTGTCCTGCGAGGTCAGCACCTCCACCTGCACGTCGATGCCGGGATGATCCTGGCCCAGCACCTCCAGCGCCTGCGGCAGCAGATGGGCAATCGCACCGGTGGAGGCGCCCAGCCGCACCCGTCCGGCCAGTCCCTGCACCTGCCGCTGCACGTCTTCCAGCGCCTGCTCGGCATCGGCCAGCAGGCGGCGCGCGCGCTCGATCAGGGTTTCGCCAATCGTGGTCGGCCGGATCTGGCCGCGCTTGCGCGACAGCAACGCGGCGCCAATACGTTCTTCCAGGTCGGCGATATGCAGGCTGATGGTCGGCGGCGCCAGATGCAGCACGCGCGCCGCCTCGGCAAAGGAGCCGTGGTCGGCGATGGCGACCAGCGTGCGCAGGCGATCCAGGTTGATTTCTCTCATTCCAAGCCTCGGGTTGATTACATAAGTCAGTAAAACTGAATGTTATCGTTATTAAATTCAACTTTTCTTATTTTAGCAAGACGCCGAAGATGAGTGCCTCATCTCTCCCAGCTATTAATCATTCATTGTTCAGCGAAGGAACGCGATCATGGCCAAACCTCTTGTTTTCATCGACGGCGACCAAGGCACTACCGGTCTGCTCATCCACGATCGCTTGCGCCATCGCAGCGACCTGCAACTGGCGACGCTGCCGGCGGCCGAGCGCAAGGATCCGCGTCGTCGCGCGGAAGCCATCAACGCTTGCGACATCGCCATCCTGTGCCTGCCGGATGCGGCCGCGCGCGATGCCGTGACGGCCATCGAGAATCCGGCCGTGCGCGTGATCGACGCCAGTTCGGCGCATCGCACAACGGCGGGCTGGGTCTATGGTTTCCCGGAGTTGGACGCCGGCCAGGCAGAGCGCATCGCCACGGCGTCGCGCGTAACCAATCCGGGCTGTTATCCGACCGGTGCGATCAGCTTGTTGCATCCGCTGATTGAAGCCGGCCTGGTGCCGCGCGACTATCCGGTCAGCGTGCAGGCGGTGTCGGGTTATTCGGGCGGCGGTCGTCCTGCGGTGGAACAATACGAAGGTCCGCAAGGTGGGCAAGCCCCGGCCTTCCAGCTGTACGGTACGGGACTGGCGCACAAGCATCCGCCTGAAATCCAGCGCTACGCCGGACTCGATCATCGGCCGATCTTCGTGCCGGCCTATGGCGCGTTCCGCCAAGGCATCGTGCTGACCATCCCGCTGGAATTACGCTTGCTGGCGACCGGCGTCGAGGGCAAGCAATTGCATGCTGCGCTGGAACGTCACTACGCCGGCGCTGCGCATGTGCACATGATTCCATTGGAAGAGACCAGAACGCTGACGCACCTGAACCCGCAAGCGCTCAATGGCAGCAACGACATGGATCTGGGCGTGTTCATCAATGAAGAGCACGGCCACGTGCTGCTGTCGGCGGTGTTCGACAATCTCGGCAAGGGCGCTTCGGGCGCGGCGGTGCAGAACCTCGATCTGATGCTGGGACGCAGCTGAAGCGGCAGCGGGGTTCGCGCTACAACGTCCTGAGGCTTTCGAAGTAACGCACGTCGCCGCTGAGCGGGTCGGTGAAGGCGATCGAGCGCGCCAGCAGTTTCAGTGGCGCCTCATAGTCATCCGCCGCGCCGGCCGGTACGACGTGCGGGTAAAAATTGTCGTTGAGGATGGGAATGCCGAGCGCCGCCATGTGCACGCGCAGTTGATGTTTGCGCCCGGTGACCGGATTGAGGCGGTACAAACCCTGTGCGCCGCGCCGCTCAATGAGATCGATGTGCGTCTCCGAGTTGTACTCGCCCTCTTCTTCGCGCATCAGGAAGAACTTGTCGGCGTCGACCAGGCGGCTGCGATGCACGAAGGGGAAACTGCGTCCCTCCAGCAAGCCGGCCAGCGCTTCATAGGTCTTGTCCATCGTGCGGTGCTGGAACATCGCCTGGTACGCCCCGCGACTGGCGGGATTGTGCGAAAAGAGGATGACGCCGGCGGTCTCGCGGTCGAGCCGGTGGATCGGCGTCAGGTCGGCCAGGCCGGTTTTCTTCTTCAGGCGCACCAGCAGGCTTTCGTGCAGGAAGCGACCGGTCGGAATCACCGGCACGAAATGCGGCTTGTCGACCACCAGCAAATGCGCGTCCTGGTGCAGGATTTGTTCGGCAAAAGGAATCGGCGCTTCGCCGCCTTCCAGGTCGCGGTAGTAAAAGAGGCAGTCGCCGCGCCGGTAAGGCGACGTCGGCGCCAGGGCCACGCCGTCCTGGTTGACCACTTCGCCGCGTGCCATGCGCTGCCGCCATGCCTGTTCCGTCACGCCGGGAAAGCGCGCCGTCAGGAAATCCAGCATGTTGTCCCACGAGCCGGCCGCGTCCTGCAGCCACAGATAGCTCGGGGCAACGCCGTCCTTGAGCGGCAAAGGCGCGGTCGGCTTCATGCGAGATCCTTTGTGCGGTCCTTCATCACGTTCATCATGCCTTGCCGCTGATCTTGCGGGCGGCGCGACGCTGCCAGGCGATCACGCTCGGATTGTTGTCCAGATGCGCCTGTATGCGGCTGCGCTGGGTGTCGTTGAGCGGCAGGCTGCGCAGCAGCTCCGGCCAACTCTGCATTGCGCGCTCGACGGTGTCGACCAGCACCATTTGCAGCTTCGGTTCGGGGATGCGCCAGATATTGGCCAGCTCGCGCAGCACTGCGGGCGTCAGCAGTTGTCGCGCCTTCTCACCCGGCGCAAACGCCAAGGCGTGGCCATGACCTGCGAGGTAAGCCGAATAGGCCACGATGTCATAGGCAGGCGACAACTCTGCCGCTTGCGGCGTGCGATACAACAAGCTGAAATTCTTGAGATGGGCGTCGAAGTTGCCGAGCAGTTCGTTCACCTTGATGCGGCGCAACAACTCGAACAAGTCTTCCTCGCCCTTGATGCTGCGCTCCAGCAGCACCACGCCGAGCGCCGCGTAAGTGCCGGCATATTTGGCCGCCGCCGGGGTGCCGGTGATCTGGGCGAAATCTTCCATGTGCAAGCGCCCGGTCGCAGTGCCGGCGTCGCGGTCGAAGCGATGGATCAGCAGGAAATTCTCGGCGTCGCTGCGCAACCCGAACGGCAAGCGATCCGCAATCGCCGTCAGCGGCACCAACTCGTGCTCGCACACTTGCACGCCGGCGGCGCGCGCCAGCGCCAGCGAGGAAAACTCGACTTCCGGCATCTGCGGGTAATCCGACGCCGGCAGCTTGCCGATGAAATGCGCGCCGCGCGCGTCCTTGGAGCGCATCACGTAACGGCCGCCCGCTGCGCGCACCAGGCCGATCTTGGGCTGCACGCCGGAGATCGATTCGCCGTCGGGCGTGGGCAACTGGCCCGCGCTCATTTCGTAGCTGTCACGGCCCTGGCCGATCAGGCGGCCGAGATGGCGGTCGTCCAGGGTCTCCGACAAGGCCGAGACATCGCCCGGCAAATCCTTGCCGCAATAGGCCAACAGGCCGAATTCGTCATCCGGCGCCAGGCCGGCGCGTTCGATCAGGTGCTTGCGTAACTGGCCTTCCGGCAGCAGGTTCTGGAAAAACGCGGGCAAACCGCCCTTGCCGTCGCCGCGATTGGCTTCCAGCGCGGGATTGAGCAATTGGGCGACGGTGCGCTCTTCGGTCGAGCCGCGGTACAGCTGCGACAACACCGGCCGGTTCGGGTCGACGGCGTAGGCGTCGTCGAAGCGGAAATACACGCGCCCGTCGTCGAGCGCAAACAGCGAACCGACCTCGGTGACGCCCAGCCGGATACGCAAGGATCGCAGCATGCTCATGATCCGTTCCTCATCAAGGCGTGCAGACGCTCGGACAATTCAGTGCGCTCGCCCTCGCCGCCCCCTTCGGCGGCGCGCTGCGCCGAGACTTCCTGTGGCACCAGCAACAACTCCAGGCCAAGTTCGGTGCAGATCGACAGCAGCTTGCTGAGCTCGATATTGCCCTTGCCGGTTTCCAGCGCCTGCAGGGTGTTGCGATGAATGCCGCTGCGCTCGGCAAGAGTGGTCGAGCTGAGTTGCCGGGCTTTACGGAGGCTGCGGATTTGACTGCCGAGGGCGAGAAGTGATTGCATAATAAATTGTGTTAATTAGCTTAATACCCATTTTATTATGCATTTTTGAAAATGCAAGGATTTGCATATTTAATTAGTCAATAATACAAAATGACCAATTAAATATGCATTAGATCACAGGGAATCACAAGTACAGGCACGGCAATCGAAGAATGTGCTTCGGAAATAAAAAATCGCCCGCGAGGGCGATTTCAAAGCACAAGGCTGACAATCGACAATCAGGCAACAGTATTGACGTTGCGACCGATATTTGGATTGGCAGGCAAAGGCAAGGCATTCAAGAGGCCCACGGCTGTAGTAGCCTGGACATCGAGCGCCTTTTTCAACATCGCGATATTGACGGAATCACTTGTCTCTTTCGCGGCAAGCGCCGAAGCGACGGCGGGAATGTTACCAACGTCCATGATCACTCCTTTGATGATGTCACCCTATAACGTCATCCTTTCGTATTTCTTTACGTCAATCAAGAGAATTTACAAAAATAGCGGGGTTTTCCAGCCGATTAATTGCCAATAAAACAAAGGCTTAGCAAATTTCCATGTACGTCCGCGGTCGGAATCGGCAAAAAAAACGCACCCTTGCAGGATGCGATCAAAATGGAAACCCGCGCAATCCGGTTTCCTCCCCCTCAGGCCTTGGTGTTGATGAGACGGCCAATATTCGGGTTGGCTGGCAGGGCCGGACTGACCAGGCCGATCACGTCGTCAACAACGTGATTGGCGACCTTGGTCAAGTCCAAACCGATCCCTTCCACAGCTTTTTTCGCCAGCCAGGTGGTTGCGACACCAGTTGCCAGAGATCCGATCTCCATGATGACTCCTTTACTAACCAGGCTTATGCAACTCCCCGTTAGCGACACAATCTGACATCTCTTTACGAAAATCACATGTCCTTATCTTTGTTTTACACAGGTTAAGATTGCGCCCTCAAATCGCTTAGACTGGCCACCATTCATCCTTCATCGTCTCCATGCTCCAGCTATTAGAAAAAATCAGCGCCGCTCTTGTCACCACCCCCGCCGGCAGCGAACTCGACCATGCCATCGCACTGGTCAAGGCCTTGCGCCCGCAAAAGCGCGAAGCGCCGGAACTCGCCATCACCAACGTGCGTACCCTGACGCACTTGCTGCAGCAGCATCCGCGCCACGCCGCGGTGCTGCGCCATCACCTGCTGCATCTGCTGTCAATGCGCCGCCAGACCAGCCTGTACACCGACATCGGCATCCTGTCGAATGACGGCTTCTTCTCCGAGCTGCATCGTCGCCTCGCTTACCGCGTATTGCCGCCCGCGCTGGATGATCGCTACCTGTCCGACTGCCTGGAAAAACTGTTCCCCTTCAATACCGACTATCTGTGGATGCGCGCGGTGCCGGTCGATGACTGGGCTGCGTTATTCGAAGTATTGCAAAACGCCGATGATGAACTGCCCCTCGATGCTGACAAGCTCGACGAGCAAAAGACCCTGACCGAAATCCTGCTGGCCATCCAGGTGCTGTCCTACCGCATCAGCGCGATCGGCATCGAACCGGAGCTGATCCGCATCTACAGCGACGTCAAGGCCTTCGAGTCGCCTTTCCTGATGCAGAACGTAGAACTGCACCGCTACCTCGACGGCTACATGCATCATCTCAATGGCGACCCGACGCCGCTGGAAGACGCCAGCCACGTGCTGGTGATGCTGGACCAGTGCCAGGAAGTGGTCAGCCGCATCCGCAAGAGCACACTGCGCCTGGGCACCAGCATCGCCGTCACTTACCGGCTGGTGCGGCTGGACCAGCACCTCGACCGCCTGCGCAAACTGTTGTCGCTGGTCGATGTCGGCAAGCCGGAACCCGGACACGCCGCAGCGCTGGCCACGCAAAAGCGCGCCATCGGCCTCGAACTGGGGCTGGAACTGATCGAAGCGCACAACCGCAAGTACACCGTGCGCGACCTGTTCGCCGCCAACATCAACCTGCTGGCGCGCAACATCACCGAAAACGCCAGCCGCACCGGCGAGCACTACATCGCCGAAGACCGGCGCGAATACGCCGCCATGTACAAATCGGCCGCAGGCGCGGGGTTCATCATCGGCTTCATGTCGATGATCAAAATAATGTTCTCCTACCTGCGTGCGGCGCCGCTGGTGGAGGCCTTCCTGTTCAGCATGAATTATTCGCTCGGTTTCATGCTGATCCACGTGCTGCATTTCACGGTGGCGACCAAGCAGCCGGCCATGACCGCCTCGCGCATCGCCGCCGGGCTGCATAGCAGCGACGGGCGCAACCTCGATCTCGACAGCCTGACCGAACTGATCGTCAAGGTGATCCGCACGCAGTTCGTGGCAGTGCTGGGCAACCTGACGATTGCCTTTCCGATGGCGTATCTGCTGGCGAGCGGCTACTTCATGCTGGCCGGCCATCACTTCGTGGCGCCGGACAAGGCGCAACACCTGCTGCACGACATCGATCCGTTCTCCAGCCTGGCCTTGTTCCACGCGGCGATTGCGGGCGTCTGCCTGTTCCTGGCGGGCTTGATTTCAGGCTACTACGACAACAAGGCGCTCTACACGCGCATGTCGCAGCGCGTGGCCCGCGCGCGCTGGCTCAGCCGCTTGCTGGGCAAGGCGCGTACGGCGCGGCTCGGAGAATATTTGGAAACCAGCCTGGGCGGCCTGATGGGGAATTTCTACTTCGGCATCCTGCTGGGCACCATCGGCACCATCGGCTTCCTGCTCGGGCTGCCGATCGATATCCGCCACATCACGTTTTCTGCGGCCAATTTCGCCATCGCGCTGGTCGGCCTCGACCATGCCGTGAGCTGGAGCGTGATCGCCGTCTCGACCTTCGGCGTGCTGGCGGTCGGGACCGTGAACCTGTGGGTGAGTTTCTCGCTGGCGCTGTTCGTGGCGCTGCGTTCGCGCCAGGTGAAGTTCCGCCATGGCTGGCCGCTGCTGAAGTCCCTGTGCGCGCGCTTCCTGAGGAACCCGGCAGACTTCTTCATCCCGCCCCGCGCAACCACTGCACCAGCGCAGGACATTGAATCCGCCTAGGTCGTTCGTCAGCGGGCCGGCTTGTCCAACTGCTCGTAGACACTGTTGGCGATGCGCGCCAACTCCGTGCGATCGATGCTGCCCGACAAGGCATAGCCGAATTTGCCGTCGATCCAGTAGAACACGTTGACCGTGCCTTCCTGCGCAAAGCGGAAGCCGGTGTCCTTGTTCTGCACCTGGTCGGTGGAAACGTACAAGGTCAATCGCCGGCCTGCGCCGTCGTGGTACATGAACTGCGCCACCGGCGCGCTCTGACCCGGCAGCAAGCGCCCGCCGATCAGTTCGTAGCCCAGCGGCGCCAGCTTGGGTGCGCGGACATCGGCGCCGATGCGTTTGGACAGCCAGCGCACCAGCGCTTCTTCCTGGTCGGCGCCGACTTCCACCGGGCGACGCGGATCAGGCGTGTAGACCGCGTGCGCCACGGCGGCCCGGCGCGCCATCAGCAATGGCGCGTCCACGCGCGTCGCGCTGCCTGCCACGGCGGCGATCCAGCCCACCGGCGACGACTGCGCCGCGCCGTGCAGATACCAGCCGCCGGCGCCGGCAAAGATGGCGACGATGAACACCGCAGCATAACGCCGCAGCAATTCCCGGTTGCTGCTGGGACGCGCCGTCAAGCGCGCCGGTAATGGTTCGTCCAGCACCGGATCGAACAGCAGGTGCAAGGCCTGGTTCTGGTGGCGGTAGGTGCGCAGGCGCTCGGCCTCCTCCGGATTGTGTTCGAGATACGCGGCGATGTCCGCCAACCGCTCCTGCGGCAGCAGGCCGTCGACATAGCCCTGCAGATCGGCTTCGGTAACCGGCAACGGGTTCGGGTTCATTTGACCACCTTCAACGTCGAATGCTGGGGCCGTCCCTCGACCAGCGTGCGCAAGCGCTCGCGGGCGCGCGACAGGCGCGACATGACGGTCCCGAGCGGAATGCTCAGCGTCGCGGCCACTTCTTCATAGGTCATCTCTTCGAGCACGACCAGCAATAAAATCTCGCGTTGTTCGGCCGCCAGCTGGCGCAGGGCCGATTCGAGGTCGTAGCCGACCAGCCGGTCCGGCGCATATGCCGGCGTCGCCAGTGCATCTTCGTCGTCCAGCGCGACTGTCGGAATCGCCGGCTTGCGGCGCTGGTCGACGTGCAGGTTGTGCATGATGCTGAACAGCCACGGCCGCATGTCGCCGCCCTTGCGCCAGCTGGACAGCTTTTGCCAGGCGCGCTCCATGGTGTCCTGCACCAGGTCGTCGGCGCCGGCGCGATCGCCTACCAGCGCCCGCGCATAACGGCGCAGGCGCGGCAGGCAGGCCAGCAGGTGACTTTCGTCGGACATGGGCTCAGGCTGGCAGTTGGAGATAAAGACGGATCAGTTCTTGACGACGTGCCAGATGTTCTTGAAGTTGTCGCCGTTGCGGTCGCCGGGATTCTTGTCGGAGGCGAACAGATAGAGCGGTTTGCCGTTGAGGGCCAGCTGGGCGCTGCCATCGTCGCGCTTGATCACCGAGAATGGCGCACTTGGCGTGCCGACCGGCGCTACCGGCGGCCAGGCGGTGGCGCAAGGACCGTTGCAGACGCTCTTGCCGGCCGGATCGTTGTCGAAGGTGTAGACGGTCATGCCCTTGGTGGTGACGAGGACGTCATCGGCTTTCTTGACGGCCATCTCTTCAGCAAAGGCGGCAGGTGCAGCGGCGGATAGCAAGGTCAATGTCAGCAAAGACAGTGGGAGCAGTTTCATGGCGGTATTCCTTTCGTTGCAGGGTTGCGCGGTTTTGCCTTACCCATGCACGGTAGACGTGTGCAACACGGGTTTTATTCCGCAACCACGAAAATATATTCGCCCGCTCCGATTCTTTACTTTGTGACAACGGTGCGCTGCATCGGCGCCAGCAAGGCCAGCAGCTTGTTTTGCGTGCGCGACGGGATGCCCGATTTGTCCATCGCTGCCTGCAGGTCTTCCACCAGCGCGTTGAACTGCATGTTGTTGAGCGCCAGTCCCTGGTGCACTTCCTTCATCGGGTCGCCGCTGTACTTGCACGGACCGCCGCTCAGTTCACAGAACTGTTCGGTGATCAGCTTGGCCAGCCGCTTCATGTCGGTTTCCTTGAAGGTGTCCTTGATGCGGGCGTCGGCCAGCGCCAGCGCGAGCGTGTCGTCGACCACTTTGGTCAGCACGTCCAGGCCGCCCAGGTCGCGGTACAGGCTGTCCTCGGTTTTTTGGGCATGGGCCGACACGACGGTCGCGGACGCAATCAACGCCACCAGAATTGCGGCCAACCAGCCCGATGTAGTCGTCGGATTTTTCATCAGAATCCTGCCTGTACGGAAAGATAGACGCCGTCCTGGCGCTTGGGGTTGTAGATGGTGATGTCGCCGAGCGAGACATAGGCCAGCGTCAGCGACAGGTTCTTGCTCGGGAACCAGGCGACGAAGGCATCGTAATAATCCTTCTCGTTGTCGGCCGCGAGGTTGCGCGGCTTCATGCGGTATTCCGCACCGACCACCCACTGGCGATTGAGCAGATAGGCAACCGAGCTTTCCAGCATGGCCTGGTAGCGGTCGCCCTTGTCGCCGCCGAAACCGAGGATGCCCATCTGGTTGGCCCTGGTGGCGCGCACCGTGGCGTTGACCAGCAGGCTCTGGTCGAGGAACAGCTTGGTGGCCGCGAGGTAGTAGTCGATGCCGGAATCGCTCCTGGCGCCCAGATCCTTGACGCTGGTGACCGCGCCCAGCCCGCCGATGCCGTTGTTGCGCTTGACCATCACGCCGGCGGCGATCTGCGGCATCCAGGTATCCTGGTCATAGACGATGTCGCCGGCCAGTTTGACCTTCACGCCATAGATGTCCTGGTCGATGCGCAGGTTGTTGAGCGGCGCCAGGCTGCCGCTGAAGCGCTGCTTGGCCAGCGACAGCTCGACACGGTCGGCGATGCCGACAGCCACCCCGTAGGAGGCCAGCTTGTAATCCTGGGTGCCGACATAGGTGTAATGCACATTCGCGCCGTAGCTGTCGCGACTGCCGTAACCGGTGATGGTGGCCCATGGCACCAGGCCGCCGCCGCCGGCACCTTCGACCTGGACCACGCCGGCCGTGGCCATCAACTTGCCCATGTCGGGTGTCATTGCAGTCGATGCAGTCTGCGCCGATGCCGCGGTGGACATCAACGCCATGAAGGCGCCCGAGGCGATCACGGACGCCCGTCGCAGCGCCCTTCCTGTTGTATAGGTCATGTATCCCTTTCCCCCCACGCCGCGCCGACTACGGGCGCAGCAACTCAAATTGCCATATTCTCCGACTGGCTCGGTACATCCGGCGGCGCCCATTGTTCCAGCCATTCGATGAAGCGGTCGCCGGGCATCGGCTTGCTCATGAAATAACCTTGCGCCTGGTCGCAGCCCATTTGCCGCAACAGGTTCCAGACCGCCAGCGTTTCCAATCCCTCCGCCACCACGCGCAGACCCATGTTGTGGCCGAGGTCGATGGTCGACTTGACGATCTTGGCATCGTCGGCGTCGTGCTCCATGTTCATGACGAACGATTTGTCGATCTTCAGTTCATCCACCGGCAGGCGTTTCAGATAGGCCAGCGAGGAATACCCGGTGCCGAAATCGTCGATCGCCAGTTCCACGCCCATGGCGTGCAGGCGCTCCAGCGTCAACTGCGCCCGCACCGGGTCGTCCATGATGGCGCTTTCGGTGATCTCCAGGCACATTGACGACGGCGCCAGGCTGTTGCGTTCCAGGATATCGGCGAAGTGCAGCGGGAGATCTTGATCCAACAAGTCACGTGTCGACAGATTGACCGAAAACTTGAGCGAAATCCCGCGGCTTTGCAGTTCGCTGCAGAGGATCGCCGTTTTGCCGAGCATCCATGACGTCAGCATGCGGATGAACCCGGTGGTCTCGGCAAACGGGATGAAATTGTCCGGGCCGATGAAGCCCTTCTCCGGATGCATCCAGCGCACCAGCGCCTCGGCGCCGACTACACGCCCGGAGGCCAGGTCGACCTTGGGCTGGGCGTACAGCAGGAACTCGTCGCGGTCGAGCGCGCGGCGCAGTTCGCTCAGCAGGCTCAGGCTTTCCTGGCTGCTCTTGTCGATGGATGGCTCGTACACGGTGAAGCCGCTGCCGCGCCGCTTGGCGACATACATCGCCACTTCGGCGTTGCTGAGCAGGGTATCGCTGTTTTCGCCGTTGTCCGGATAACCAGCGATGCCGATGCCGGCGCCCAGATCCACGGTCTGCTCGTCAATCGACAGCGGCACTTCCAGCGAACTCAGGATGCGCTTGGCCTGGCGTACTGCTTCAACCTGGTCGGTGGCCGGCAGCAAGATCGCGTATTCATCGCCGCCGAGACGGGCAACCTTGTCGTTTTCACGTTCCAGCTGCTGTTCCAGGCGACGTCCCACCTGGCGCAGCAGGCTGTCGCCGAAGCTGTGGCCGAGCACGTCGTTGACATGCTGGAAGCGATCCAGGTCCATCATCAGGATATGGCATTGACCGCCGGTGGTCCTGGCGCGTTCGATGGCGGTATTGAGCAGCGTGGCGAACTGTACGCGATTGGGCAGGTCGGTCAGCGGATCCCAATACGCCAGCCGGCGGATCTCCAGTTCGCGGTTGGCGATGCCGGAACGCATGCTTTCGAACGCGTCGGCCAGCTTGCCGATTTCGTCGCCGCCCTTGATGTCGATGCGGGCGCGATAGTCGCCGGTGCCAAGCCGCTTGGCGATGTCGGCCAGTGCACGCAACGGACGGGTGATGCGACGCGCCACGAAGGCGCTGGCGAAGATCGCCATGATCACGCCGATGACGCTGATCGACAACAGGATCAGCTGCAGGCGGCGATACGGCGCCACCGCTTCGCTGATCGAGCGCTGCAGCACGGCCACCGCGCTCTGGCTGCCCTGGCCCTTGGCCAGCACCAGGATGCGCGCGCTGTAATCGTTGTCGGCGATGCTGAGTTGCGGAATGAAACTGCTGGCGACCGGCGAGTGCGGCAGTTGCGACATCAGCATGGCCGACTCCGGCTTGGCCAACGTCGAGACGTCCTGTTGCCACTGCCCGGCGCGCGTACTCACCAGCACGCTGACCTGCAGCGACGACAAGGCGCGCATGTCGGAGATCAGTTTCTTGTCGACCGGGAAACCCATGACCACCCAGCCGATGATGACCGGCGCCCGTACCGGCACGGCAACGATCTGGAACAGGTTGTCGTCAACAATCACGGTATCCGAAGCGCCGTTGGTGGCGGCGGCCTTGCTGACCAGCTCCAGCGCGCTGCGCTGCAGGTCGGTGCTGGGATAAGCCTGGGTGGAGGCCTTGACGCGCTGGTCGGTGCCGATCAGCATCGACAGCGTCGAGCCGATGCGCGCGCCGTGGTTTTCAAGTACCGAGGTAATGGTTTCGCGATCGTCGGTGCCGATCGCCTGGCGGAAGCCAAAGTCGGAGGCCAGCAGGCGTGCGCCCTGGGTCAGCTTGTCGGCGTTCTGTTCCAGCAGGCGCAGGAACACGCGTTCGCCGATGACCAGCTCGTCGCGGATCGAGGCGCGCGCGTTTTCATCGATTGCTTTGCGAATGGCGATGAAACCCGCCAGCTGGACCAGCAGGATCAGGACGATGAACAGTGCAACGATACGATTTTCCAGCCGATGCCAACGCACTTGTAAGCTCCCCGTTTCTCTTAGCTTGCGGCTACGCTCATTCCACCGGAACGGCCTTGACGCTCAGCTTGACCGAGGCTTGCAAGTCAGCGCCCTGGTACGTGATCGGCTGCTCCATGGCAGCCTCATTGGGCGCCATCTTGAAATACCAGGCCTTCAGCGCGTATTTGCCGTTGACCAGGCCGTCCAGCCTGACCCGGCCGGACATGTCGGTCTTGCCGAAGAACGGCGTATTGACCACTTGCACATACGCGACCATCTGGTCGTGGATGTTACAACCCAGCACCACGGTGCCGACCTTGTCGAACAGGATCGGGCTGCTCGGGACGCCTGAATACAACTTCATCTCAAAGGTCTTGGCGGGCGAAAACGAATACACGTGATGCCGCACCTTGTCGTGATTCGGGAAGAGGATAGGCGTACCGACTTGCACCACGCTTACCAACGGGAAGAATTTGACGTCCTTTTGCTCGACTTCAGCCTGCTTGAGCGATTTCGGTACGACCTGGCCGCTGGTCGGTTCGGCGTACACCACCGCGTTGGGCACCGGCGCACCGGCAATATCGAGCACCTGTACGGTCACGCTCGCGGCAGCAACGCCCGAGGCTGCACCGGTCGCCAGCAATGCGAACAACGCAACACTTCCTGCCGGCATGCGAAGGGCATGCCGGTGAACAAACGATAGACGCATGATCGTGACGAACTTGAAATTTGAAAACGGACCGAAAAATCGGCAGCACAAGCCGCCAGCCTGCTCACCCCGGAATTGTTATCTGAAGCGTTTTTGGCGAGCGAGGCCCATTATGCAATTAATTCGATCTTTGCGCTGTTAAATAACCAACAACTGCCGGAACAATTTCTGAGCGCACACTGGCTGCGTTGAGTCCCGGCGGCGCAATCAGCACCACCGCATTGACCAGCGCCTTGAGCATGCGCTGGACCACAAAGGCCGCCACGTCCACATCCGGCGCGCTGATGCTCTTGCGATGCTTGATCAGGACGCCGCGAATGGCTTCGAAGAAGCGCTGGCGGACATGGTTCGACACCGGCAGGTGGAACGAAGGAAATTCTTCTTCGAGGATGCGATTGAGCTCCGGCTCGACCAGATGCGCCGCCACCAGGGCTTCGATCAGGGCTTCGAAGTCGCGCACCAGGCTGCCGGAGGCGTCCATCTTCGCCACCACTTCTTCAAACAAGTGCAGCATGCGCGCGACATGGCGCTCGCGCAGCGCAAAAATCAGCGCGTCCTTGTTGGGGAAATACTGATACAGCGAACCGACGCTGATACCTGCTGCTTCCGCCACGAGATTGGTGTTGGTCTTGGCGTAGCCGCGTTCCACCAGCACTCTCGCCATGGCGTCGAGGATGGTGTCGACCATGGCTTTCGAGCGCGCCTGGCGAGGTTCTTTGCGAGGTTGCAGTTTCATTTTCCGATCCAGTTTTCTAACATGAGCTAATGTTCGTATATGCGAGTATAATACAAAAAGATGAGTTTTTACTCGCTAGCGTGCAAACGGCCTCAGCAAGTCGCCACCGGCCAGGAAGTTCAAACGGTGGCAGCAACCTCGTCGAAAAATTCAGCATCACATTCAGTTTCACGTCGGCCAACCGATCCCTCACCGATCGACTTGCCGACCCGGTACCAATTGATATCCAGATACAGCAACAAGAATCCACTTTGGAGAATGTCATGAAATCCGCCTCATCGCCCGCACCGCGTTTGCGGGTGATCGCCCTTTGCGCGCTCACCATCGGCATGCTCGGCCTGTCCGGCTGTGCCAGCTTCAGCGGCATCGACAGCGATAAACACATGGCGCAACCCGGCGATTACGCCGCCGAGCGCAGCCTGGCTGGTCAAGGTCAGTGGCCTGCCGCCAATTGGGTCGACCAGTTCGGCGACGCGCAACTCAGCGCGCTGATCGCCGAGGCCATGGAAAACAGCCCCAGCCTGCAACAAGCCCAGGCGCGCATCGCTTCGGCCAGCGCGCTGGCTGAAAGCAAGGGCGCGCCGCTGCTGCCGACGGTGACCGCCGATGCGTCCTTCACGCGCAACCTGTTCCCGGAAACCACGATTTACCCGCCGCCCTACGGCGGCAGCTGGTACAACGAGAAAAAAGCCTTCCTGAACCTGGGTTACGAACTGGACGTCTGGGGCAAGAATCACGCCGCGCTGGCGCAAGCCGTGTCGCAGCAAAAGGCAGCCGAAGCCGGCGCCCAGGAAACCCGCCTGGTGCTGGCCAGCTCGATCGCCTCGACCTACAACCAGTTGGCCACGGAATATGCGCTGCATGATATCGCCCTGCGCACCGTCAACCAGCGCGAGTCGCTGCAAAGGATTACCGCCGACCGCGTCAAGACCGGTCTCGACACGCAGATCGAACGCAACCAGTCGCAAGGCAGCAGCGCCGAAGCACGCTCCCAACTGGTGCAAAGCGAGGGCCAGATCACGTTGACGCGCCAGCAGCTCGGCGTGCTGATCGGCAAAGGTCCGGACCGTGGCCTGCAGATCGCTGCGCCGCGCATGGCCACGCTGACCACCCCCGACCTGCCGGCACAGTTGCCGCTGAACCTGATAGGCCGCCGTCCCGACATCGTCGCGGCACGCTGGCAGGTGGAAGCCGCGAGCAAGGATGTTGACGTCGCCAAGGCGCGCTTCTATCCCGACATCAACCTGTCGGCAATGATCGGCTTCGATACCCTGCTCAACTCGAATCCGTTCACGGCCGCCAGCAAGAGCATCGCATTCGGGCCGGCGATCAGCCTGCCGATCTTCGAAGGCGGCGCCCTGCGCGCCAATCTGAAGGGATCGTATGCCTCGTATGACATGGCGGTCGCGTCGTACAACCAGACGCTCAATGAAGCCTACGGCGACGTCGCCAAGCAGATCACCGGCATCCGCTCGATCGACCGCCAGTTGCCGATCCGCCGCGAAGCGCTGGCCTCGACGCAGCGCGCCTACGATCTGGCGCGCGAACGCTATCGCATCGGCCTGACTTCGCAACTGGTGGTGCTCAACGCCGAAACCGCCCTGCTCGCCCAGCAACAGGCTTTGATCAACCTGGAGGCCAGCAAGCGCAACCAGCAGATCGGTCTGTTCAAGGCACTGGGCGGCGGCTTCGATGCGCAGCAGGCAGGACTGGCTATTGCAGCACCTTCCGCCACGACAGCGGCGTCTACAGCCAATCCGCAGTAATTCGATCCTAATGGATCCAAACGTGACGCAACCGCCCATGAGCGGTTGCGCCTCCCAGAAAAAACAAAGAAATACACGGAGTAATTCATGAGTGAAGCCCTTCCACAAAACGGCAACGCCGCAGTCAACCCCAACAGCAACGGCAACGGCAAGCGCAAGCGCCAGTTGCTGCTGCTGACATTGGCCCTGATCGTCGTCGCCATCGGTCTGTTCTTGTACTGGTTCCTACACGCCCGCTTCTTCGAGGAAACCGACGATGCTTATGTCGGCGGCAACGTCGTGCAGATCTCGGCGCAGGTCGGCGGCACCGTCACCGCGATCAAGGCCGACGACACGCAAGTCGTCAAAGCCGGCCAGCAACTGGTGGCGCTCGACGCCGCCGACACCAAGCTGGCGTTGGCGCAAGCCGAAGCCGCATTGGCCCAGGCTGTGCGCCAGACACGTCAGACTTTCCTGAACAACGACACCCTCGCGGCCAACGTCACCGCGGCCGAAACCAACCTGGCACGCGCCCGCGATGACCTGCAGCGCCGTCAGGCCGGTATCGCTTCCGGCGCCGTCTCGCAAGAAGACTTGTCCCATGCGCAAGACGCCGTCAAGAACGCCAACGCATCGCTGGAACAAGCCCGCGCCAGCCTGGCCGCCAACCGCGCCCTGACCGACCACACCAGCGTGACCGAGCATCCGAACGTGCTGCAGGCTTCCACCCAGGTGCGTAACGCCTACCTGAACTTCGCTCGCGTCAACATCGTGGCGCCGGTATCGGGCTTCGTGTCCAAGCGTTCCGTGCAACTGGGTCAGCGCATCGCCCCGGGCAACCCGCTGATGGCCATCGTGCCGCTGGAACAGGTCTGGATCGACGCCAACTTCAAGGAAGGCCAGTTGAAGCACATCCGCATCGGCCAACCGGTTGAAGTGATCGCCGACGTCTATGGCTCCGGCGTCAAGTACAAGGGCACCGTGGTCGGCTTCTCGGCCGGCACCGGCGGCGCCTTCTCGCTGCTGCCTGCGCAGAACGCCACCGGCAACTGGATCAAGGTGGTCCAGCGCGTGCCGGTGCGCATCGCGCTCGACCCGCAGGAAGTCCAGGCGCATCCGCTGCGCGTGGGCCTGTCGACCACCGCCACCGTGGACATCCACGGCGACGGCAAGGCGCTGGAAGTCGCTCCCACCAACTTCCAGACCAATGTCTACAGCGACCTCGGCAAGCAAGCCGACGAGATCGTCGACCGCATCATCAGCGACAACGCCAGCGGCTTGCAGGCTCAGAGTCAGACGGCGTCGAAGAAGAAGGCCGCCATCGTCGTTCCTCACACCTGATCGGGCGCATCCTCCATGGCGAGCAGTCCTCAAACCTATACACCGCCGCCGCCGCTGACCGGCGGCAAGCTGGTGCTGGGCACCTTGTGCGTGTCGCTGGCGGTGTTCATGAACGTGCTCGATTCGTCGATCGCGAACGTGGCGATCCCGACCATCTCGGGCAACCTCGGCGTCTCGATCGATGAAGGCACCTGGGTCATCACTTCTTTTGCCGCGGCCAATGCGATTTCGATCCCGCTGACCGGCTGGCTGACGCAACGCATCGGCGCGGTGCGCCTGTTCGTGTCGTCGGTGCTGCTGTTCGTGCTGGCGTCCTGGCTGTGCGGCCTGGCGCCGACGCTGCCGATCCTGCTGGCCGCACGCGTCCTGCAAGGCTTGGTGGCCGGCCCGATGGTGCCGCTGTCGCAGTCGTTGCTACTGGGGGCCTACCCCAAATCCAAAGCCTCATTCGCGCTGGCGCTATGGGGCATGACCGCCGTGGTCGCGCCGGTGGCTGGACCGGCGCTGGGCGGCTGGATCACCGACGCCTATACCTGGCCATGGATCTTCTACATCAACATCCCGGTCGGCTTGCTGGCCGCCGGCATGACGATGGCGATCTACAAGGACCGCGAAAGTCCCACGCACAAACTGCCGATCGACACCATCGGCCTGCTGCTGCTGATCACCTGGGTGGCGGCGTTCCAGATCATGCTCGACAAGGGCAAGGACCTCGACTGGTTTGCCTCGCCGACCATCGTGACGCTGGGTATCGTTGCAGCGGTGGCCTTCGCCTACTTCGTGATCTGGGAGTTGAACAACGACCATCCGGTGGTGGACTTGCGCCTGTTCGGCAGGCGCAACTTCTTCGGCGGCACGGTGGCCATTTCCATCGGCTACGGCGTGTTCTTCGGCAACCTGGTGTTGCTGCCGCAATGGCTGCAGCAATATCTCGGCTACCGCTCCATCGACTCCGGGCTATCGACCGCGCCCATCGGTATTTTTGCGGTGATCCTGATGCCGCTGATCGGCAAGTTCCTGCCGCGCGTGGATGCCCGCAAGGTGGCGACGGCGTCCTTCGTCGGCTTTGCCTGCGTGTTCTTCATGCGCTCGCGCTACAACCTCGAGGTTGACCAGTGGACGGTCATCTTGCCGACGCTGTTGCAAGGCATCCCGACCGCGATGTTCTTCGTGCCGCTGACAGTGCTGCTGCTGTCGGGCCTGCCGCCGGAGCGCATCCCCGCCGCTGCCGGCCTGTCGAGCTTCGTGCGCGTGTTCTGCGGCGCAATCGGCACCTCGGTGGCGACGACAGCGTGGAACAACCGCACCATCGTTCATCATGCCCAGCTGACCGAACACGCCACGCCATACAGCACGGCGCTGCAGCAGATGTTCAGCAATCTCACCGGCAGTTTCGGCATGAGCACCGAGCAGGCCACCGGCCTGATCGAGCGCAACCTGAATGCGCAGGCGGCGATGATCGGCATCAACGACATCTTCTGGCTGTCGGGCGTGATTTTCCTGGTGATCATTCCGGTGATCTGGATCATCAAGCCGGCCAAGGGCAACGCGGGAGCGGAAGCGGCGGCTGCGGCGCACTGATCCGCACCTGAACTTCGGCGCAAAGAAAAAGCGCTCGTCCCCTTACGGGGCGAGCGCTTTTTTCATGACCATCGGAAACGTTCAGGCCGACAAGACGCGATGATGGAATCGCAGGTGATCTTCCATGAAAGTCGAGATGAAGTAATAACCGTGGTCGTAACCGTCATGCCGGCGCAACGTCAACGGCTGCTTCGCCTGCGCGCAGGCAGCTTCGAATTCCTGCGGCAACAATTGCTGCGCGAGGAATTTGTCGGCCAGCCCCTGATCAACCAAAATGCCTTGCGGGAACGGCGTCCTTGACTTGCGCATCAGCGCGCTGGCGTCGTGGTCCACCCAGGTCGAACGATCTTCGCCAAGATAATTGCCAAACGCCTTCTCGCCCCAGGGACATTGCGACGGTGCCGCGATCGGTGCGAACGCCGACACCGAACGGTAGATGTCAGGATGCCGCAGCGCCAACGTCAGTGCGCCGTGACCGCCCATTGAGTGGCCGAACACGCCGACACGCGCAGCGTCCGCAGCAAACTCTTTCACGATCAATGCACGCAGCTCCTGCTCCACGTACGACTCCATGCGGTAGTGCTTGCTCCACGGCGCCTGCGTGGCGTCGAGATAAAAGCCCGCGCCGACGCCGAAATCCCAGGACTCGCTTTCACCCGCGATATTCGCCCCGCGCGGGCTGGTATCCGGCGCCACCAGCATGATGCCGAGTTCGGCAGCGACGCGCTGGGCGCCACCCTTGATCATGAAGGTCTCTTCGGTGCAGGTCAGGCCGGCCAGGTAGAACAGCACCGGCACCGGTCCCTGCTTCGCCTGCGGCGGCGTGAACACCGAGAAGCGCATCGGCAGGCCGATCTCATGCGAGTCGTGTTTGTAGAAGCCCTGCACGCCGCCGAAGCAGGCGTGCTCGCTCAACAGTTCCAGCGCCATGTCAGAACTCGACGACGGAGCGGATCGATTCACCGCTCTTCATCAGGTCGAAACCTTCGTTGATGCGTTCCAGCGGCAGCTTGTGCGTGATCAGGTCGTCGATGTTGAGCTTGCCTTCCATATACCAGTCGACGATCTTCGGCACGTCGGTGCGACCGCGTGCGCCGCCGAAGGCCGAACCCTTCCAGACCCGGCCGGTGACCAGTTGGAACGGACGCGTGCTGATTTCCTGGCCGGCTGCGGCCACGCCGATGATGATCGACTGGCCCCAGCCCTTGTGACAGCACTCCAGCGACTGGCGCATGGTGGTGGTGTTGCCGATGCACTCGAAACTGTAATCGGCGCCGCCGTCGGTCAGGCCGATGATGGCGTCGACCACGTTGGAGACGTCCTTGGGATTGATGAAGTCGGTCATGCCGAATTTGCGCGCCATGGCTTCGCGGCCCGGATTCAGGTCGACGCCGATGATCTTGTTGGCGCCCACCATCTTGGCCGCCTGGATCACGTTCAGGCCGATGCCGCCGAGACCGAATACGACCACGTTGGCGCCCGCCTCCACCTTGGCGGTAAACAGCACGGCGCCGACGCCGGTGGTCACGCCGCAGCCGATATAGCAGACCTTGTCGAACGGCGCATCCTCACGAATCCTGGCCAAAGCGATTTCCGGCACCACAATGTAGTTGGAAAACGTCGACGTACCCATGTAGTGGAACAGCGGCTTGCCGTCCAGCGAGAAACGGCTGGTCGCGTCCGGCATCAGCCCGCGACCCTGGGTCGAACGGATGGCCTGGCACAGGTTGGTCTTTTGCGAGAGGCAAAACTTGCACTCGCGGCATTCCGGCGTGTACAGCGGGATGACGTGATCATCCTTCTTCAGGCTCTTGACGCCGGGACCGACGTCCACCACCACGCCCGCGCCCTCATGGCCGAGGATGGCCGGGAAAATGCCTTCCGGATCGGCGCCCGAAAGCGTGTAGTAATCGGTATGGCAGATGCCGGTGGCCTTGATCTCGACCAGCACTTCGCCGGCCTTGGGGCCGCCCAGTTCAACTTCCTCAATGGTCAATGGCTTGCCGGCTTGCCAGGCGACTGCTGCTTTGGTCTTCATGAAATGTCCCTTTGATCTGTTGATGGAAAATGTCGGCGTACTTATAGAATTCGTCGGAATGCGTTCGACGTAGCGGAAATGCTTGCCCGGCGCATTTGCGAACGGATCGCATTCCGGCGCAAAGTCCTCTGCAAAAAAAGCAAATGAGATGCCTTCCGTCGAAGGTCGGTATTATCGCATTGCCGGCGGGAATTGGTTTGCAAGGAAATAATTGCCCTTCGCTCAAGGAAGCGGAATTTTGTCCGTAAACGACCAGTCTGCATCTGATTGACGACTCAGCGACGGGTCAGCGACGGATGACAAAGCATTCTGCTTGCGGTATGGTTAATCCATAAAAAGACGATTCACGAAAAAGAAACAGAACAGGATCGATCTTGGCAAGTAACATTCCTTGCGGACAAGAACAATTACCGGGGGACACCGGTTTTGTTTTGATTACAGCAACATCACTCAATACTGGCCAAATGGGAAAAGGGATAAAGTCGCTAGGAAGGGCAACCAGTACATTACGGACCTTGCTTTTTTTTGTCGTGTTCGTCATCGCCGTCATCAGCGCTCAGACTTGGTGGGAAGTCGAGCAGGACCGGCAGCTGACGATCGCTTCCGAAAAAAGCAGCTCCATGGTTGCCGTCCGCAGCGTCGAAGAACACGCAGAACGGATCCTGGCCGATATCGACCACATGCTGGGGTCGACGGCCGTCGCCATCCAGACCGCCGACCAGCACATCCTCGACGACGACGTCGGCCTCTATCAACTGCTCGCGGACGAAAAACAGGCGCTGACGCCGGTGCAGTCGCTGCGTTTCGTCGACATGACAGGCGTCAGCCGGGCCAGTTCGATGCGCGTCGGCGCCACCGAGATCGAGCTCAACGATCTGCAATTACGCGAGGTTGACGCCAATCCGGCGCAGCCGCACTATTTTATCGGCATGCTCGCCAGGAGTCGCTACAACCAGGAACTGGTGCTCCCGGTCGCCCGCAACCTCTATATGCGCGGGCAGCACGTAGGCATGATCGTGGCCGAACTGCGCGTATCCTATTTCTTCGATTTCTATAAACGCATCACCAATTACCAGGCCATCGTCTCGCTGCGCAAGGACGACGGCTCGCTGATGATCCGCTCGCCGTTCGAGGAAGCCTGGCTGAACAAGAGCCTGCGCGACGCCAAGAGCATGGTCAACATCCGCACCGGCCCGGCTGAAGGCGCCTTCGAGGAAACCTCCGCGCTGACCGGTGAGTATTTGTTGTTTACCTACAAGAAGATCCCCGGTTCGGGCATGGTCGCCGTCTACGCACGCCGCATGAATGACGTGCTATCGCCATGGAAAAGCCGCACCTTGAATCGCATCCTGCTGTCGATCGGCATCAGCGGCTTTATCGTGCTGGCGCTGATCGCGTTCCTGATCTATTACAACTACAAGCAGAAGCGCGACGACGTGTTGACCGAAAGCGAACACCGTTATCGCAAGCTCTACGAAGAAGGCAACGACCCCATCGTCCTGCTCAGCCCGGACATGCTGTACATCGATTGCAATGCGGCCGCCGTGAAGTTCTTCGGCGTCGCCGACAAGCAGCGCATCATCGGCAAGAAAGTCGGCCTGTTCTCGCGCCAGAGCGCCCTGCAGTTGCAGCAGCCCGACATCGCCGAACTGATTGAAAAAGCCATTGACGGCGAACCGCAACAGTTCGAATGGGTCACCATCCGCCGCCACAAGATCATCTACACCGATGTCACCATCAATCGCACCGAACTGGACAAGGGTTTTGCGATTTTCGCGATCCTGCGCGACATCAGCGCCCGCAAGCGCGCCGAGCTATTGCAAGCGACCCAGAATCGCATCCTGCATCTGGTGATGACCGATGCCGACCTTGAGGACATCCTGAAGGAAATCGTGCTGTTCGCCGATTCACAGATTCCGCAAAGCATCTGCTCGATCCTGATGCTCAACGACGACAACACGCATTTTTCGGCGATCATCTCGGCGCGGCTGTCCGACCGCGCGCGACACGGTTACCTGACCATGCCGATCGCGCACGGCAACGGCGCCAGCAGCGAAGCCGTGATCACGCGCATGCCCTACGTCGTCGGCGATATCCACAACGATCCGGTGATGAACAACGCGCGCCAGTACATCCACCTGGAAGAGTTCCCTTCCTGCGGTTCCTGGCCGATCATGGGCAAGGAAGGCCAGGTGCTCGGCGTGTTCTCGGCCCTGCTCAAGGAACACGGCATCCCCAGCAGCGAATACCTGCACCTGACCGGCGTCGCCGCCGATCTTGCCAGCGTCGCCATCGAAAGTCGCAAGGCCGAAGAACGCATCCGCCATCTCGCCCATTACGACGAACTGACCGGCCTGCCGAATCGCTTCCTGTGCACCCAGCACATCAGCAACGCCATTGCCCACGCCGAACACCGCGGCGGCCAGGTGGCGGTATTCCTGATGGACCTGGATCGCTTCAAGAACATCAACGACACCTTCGGCCATGAAACCGGCGAAGCGCTGCTGAGCGAAATCGCATTGCGCTTCCGCCATTGTCTGCGCGAGCTGGACATCCTGGCGCGCGTCGGCGGCGATGAATTCATCGTCCTTGTCGACGACTACGACGACCCGCTGCAACTCGGCGAGATCGCCCAGAAGCTGCTGTCCGTGGCGCGCAAGCCCTTCGACATCAGCGGCCACGAATGCCAGCTCAGCGCCAGCATCGGCATCGCCACCTATCCGACCGACGGCGCCAATGCGCAGACGTTGATCAAGAACGCCGACATCGCCATGTACCGCGCCAAGCATAACGGCAAGGATGATTACCGCTTCTATTCGGACGAAGTCAACACCCATACCGTCGAACGCATCGCGCTCGAAACCGAACTGCGCCGCGCGATCGAACGCCGCGAATTCGTGGTGCATTACCAGCCCAAGGTCGAGCTCGCCAGCGCGCGCATCGTCGGCGCCGAAGCGTTGGTGCGCTGGCAGCATCCGGTGCGCGGCCTGCTGCCGCCGGGCGAATTCATCGGCCTGGCCGAAGAGGCCGGGCTGATCGACCAGATCGGCTTGCTGGTGCTCGACAGCGCCTGCGCCGATATCGTCAAGCTCAACCAGCTCGGCCTGCCGTTCGGCCGCATCGCCATCAACCTGGCCGGCAGCCAGTTCAACGATGACAACTTGCTGGCCGACATCCAGCGCGTGGTGCAGGCGCGCGGCGTGTCCTCGGCCAGCCTGGAATTCGAAATCACCGAAAGCATGGTGATGCACAACCGTGAACAGGCCATCGCCATCATGGACGGCATCCGCGCACTCGGCTTCACGATCTCGATCGACGACTTCGGCACCGGCTATTCATCGCTGGCTTACCTCAAGCGTTTCCCGGTCGACAATGTCAAGATTGACCGCTCTTTCATCACCGACATCCCGCACGACGCCAACGGCAGCGCCATCGTCCAGGCCATCATCGCGATGGCGCACGCGCTCAACCTCAAGGTCGTTACCGAGGGCGTGGAAACCGAAGTGCAGTTGCAAGCCTTGCAAGTATTCGGCTCCGACGAATACCAGGGCTACCTCTTCAGCCGGCCCATCCCGCATGAGCGATTCGTGGAAATGCTACAGCAGCGCCATCCCGCCTGAACCTGCGCCGTTCCAGTCACCGGCGGCAGAAAATTCCTAATGCATGTACATTGACGCGGTAGTGCTGCAACCGGCGAAAAATGCCGCTTGGTCGCCTTTTCCGCATAAGCAAATAGGAACTTTGTTGCACCCTGCATCAACAAGTCCACCTAAAATAAGCCTGCTTCAAATCAACCATTCCTGGGAGTCGTGATGGCATTGTCCTTCAAGAAAAAATTGCTCGGCCTGGCGTTCACCGGCCTCGCCGCTGCTGCCGTGCTGCCGCTGACCGCACACTCGTCGCTGGCGGCCGAACTCAAGCTCGGCCTGTTTGCCGACGTGTCCACGCTGGACCCGCATTTCAACAACATCGCGCCGAACATTTCGCTGTCGTCGCATCTGTTCGACGCGCTGGTCAACGTCGACGCGACCGGCAAGCTGATCCCGGGCCTCGCGGTATCGTGGAAAGCCGTCGATCCGACCACCTGGGAATTCAAGCTGCGCCGTGGCGTCAGGTTCCATGACGGCTCCGACTTCACCGCCGAAGACGTGGTGTTCTCACTCGACCGTCCCGCTACGCTGACCAACAGCCCCGGCCCGTTCACCAGCTACACCAAGCAGATCACCCGCAAGGAAATCGTCGATCCCTACACCGTGCGCCTGAAGACGGCGACGCCTTACGGCCCGCTGGCGCTGGACGTGAGCACCATCTTCATCGTCTCAAAAAAGGCGGCTCAAAACGCCACTACCGAAGACTTCAACAGCGGCAAGGCGCTGATCGGCACCGGCCCGTTCAAGTTCGGCAACTTCAAGCGCGGCGACAGCATCGAGCTGGTCCGCAATGACAACTACTGGGGCGGCAAGGCCGACTGGGACAAGGTCACCTTCCGTATCCTGACTTCCGACGGCGCACGCCTGGCCGCCTTGCTGGCCGGTGAAGTCGACGCCATCGACAGCGTGCCGCCGGCCGACGTGCCGAAGCTGAAGACCAATCCGAAATTCAGCCTGGTGCAACGCACCTCGTGGCGCACGATTTTCTGGACGCTGGATCAATCGCGCGACAAGACGCCTGACATCACCGACAAATCCGGCAAGCCGCTGGACAAGAATCCGCTGAAGGACATCCGCGTCCGACAGGCGATCTCCAAGGCCATCAACCGCCAGGCCTTGACCGAACGCACACTCGAAGGCCTGGGCACGCCCGCTTCCAATATCGTTGCGCCGGGCATCCTCGGTTACGCCGACAACCTGAAGGTCGAGAAGTACGATCCGGAAGGCGCCAAGAAACTGCTGGCCGCCGCCGGTTATCCGAACGGTTTTGCGCTGACGCTGCATGGTCCGAACAACCGCTACATCAACGACGAGCGCGTGGTGCAGACGGTGGCGCAGTTCCTGAGCCGCATCGGCATCCAGACCAAGGTCGAGACCTTCCCGCTGTCGGTCTACTTCGGCAAGGCGCGCAACGGCGACTTCAGCGTTGCGCTGCTGGGCTGGGGCACGCTGGCCGGCGACTTCGGTTTGCGCACGCTGGTCGGCACCACCGACGCGACCACCGGCTGGGGTTCATGGAACTGGGGCAAGTACAGCAATCCGCAAGTCGACAAGCTGGTGCAATCCTCGCTCGGCTCGGTCGATGAAAAGCAACGCCAGGAGTTCGCCAAGCAAGCCGCCACCGTGGCGCTGAACGACTACGCCGTGATCCCGCTGCATCATCAATATGCAACGTGGGCGGTGCGCAAGGGCCTGAAGTACACACCGCGTATCGACGAATTCACCTTCGCGCATCAGTTCCATCCGCAATAAGCGCAACACCAATGACGAAAGGCCTGCCGATTATCCCGCAGGCCTTTTCTTTTTTGAGGACTCTTGCCGGACGCATGTCGTTGTAATATTCCGCCATCCTGCCGCGACCAAGTTGCGGCGTCCCGCCTTCTTCCACAATGGATAAAACATGACCAGACATTTCCTGCGCCCGCTTTCGATCTGCATCGCTGCTTGCTGCGTACTCTTGCCGGCGCATGCGCAAGCCGCCGGCGACGTCGTCCAACTGCCGCTGGTCTCGGGCTGGTACGACGGCAAGGTGGTGCGCTATGTCACCACAGACGTCTCCGACAAGAAGGCCGCAGCCGAGATGGGCGCCAACTATGTGCCGCGCCTGGCCAACGCGATCTCACAGCAGCGCCAGCCCGGCCAGCCGGGAGCGGTCGAGCGCATCTATGCATTCGTGAATTTCAAACAGGGCGGCGTGCTGCCGTCGCTGCCCTCGCCGATCGGCGCAGCCAATGCCAATCTCAACTATTCGCCGCTATGGCAGGTGCACAAGGTCAGCTGGCTGGCGGGAAAGCAGCCGCGCGTCCTGAAGTCGGAAGAGGAAGTGCTGGCCGCGGAAGAAGCCGGCCAGGTCAGTATCGAAAAGACCAACCTGGTGGTCAATTGTCCGGTGGTGTTTTCGGAAGCGGACGGACCGCTGCCGCATGTGCAGATCCACCTCGCCAACCAGGACCCGGAGCCCTGATGTCGATGCTGGTGCTGATGCCGGTGTTGATGGCTTGATTATTTTTTGCTGGTGTTGTCGACCAGGCGATCGACATGGAACAGCTGCGGGAACAGCCTGATCCACAGCGCCACCACCACCAGGGTGCCGATGCTGCCGATCAGCACCGCCGGCACCGCGCCGAACCACGCCGCCGTCAGTCCTGACTCGAACTCGCCGAGCTGGTTCGAGGTACCGATGAAAACCGAATTCACCGCGCTCACGCGGCCGCGCATGTCATCGGGGGTCTCCAGCTGCACGAAAGTCGAACGCACCACCACGCTGATCATGTCCGAGGCGCCCAGCACCACCAGCGCCAGCATGGACACCACGAAGGATTGCGACAGTCCGAAGGCGATCGTCGCCAGGCCGAAAATTCCCACCGCGATGAACATGGTGCGACCGATACGGCCCTTGAGCGGATTGCGCGCCAGGAAGATCGCCACCGACAAGGCGCCCACCGCCGGCGCCGAGCGCAGCAGCCCGAGTCCGACCGAGTTGGTGTGCAGGATGTCGTGCGCATATACCGGCAACAGCGCGGTGGCGCCGCCCAGCAGTACCGCAAACAGATCAAGCGAGATCGCGCCGAAGATCGCCGGCTTGCTGCGAATGTAGGCGATGCCGGCGAATACCGATTTGAGCGTGGCGTTCTCGCGCCTGGCCGGCGGCGTTTCCATCTTGATCATCGACACCAGCACGCTGCACAGCACGAACAGGACGCAGCTGGTGATATACACCGTCGACGGTCCGGCCACATACAGGAAACCGCCGATGGCTGGTCCGATGATGATCGCCACCTGCGTCGCCGACGCCGAGCCGGCCACCGCGCGCGGCAACAGCGACGGCTGCATCAGCGTCGGCAGCATGGCAGACATGGTTGGCTTGCTGAAGGCCCGGCCGGCGCCGATGACGAATACGATGGCGAAGATCGCTTCCTTGGTCAGCCATCCGCCGAGGCTGCCCGCCGCCAGCAAACCGGCGGCGATCGCTTCCACCAGGATGCTGAAGCGCGCGACCTGGCGGCGGTCATGACGGTCCGCCACATGGCCGACCACGAACACCAGGAACAGCGAAGGAATGAATTGCACCAACCCGACGATGCCCAGGTCGAAGGGACTATGCGTGAGTTGATAGACCTGCCAGCCGACGGCGACGATCTGCATCTGCAACGCAATCGTGGAGGCTACACTGGCGAGCCAGAACAGTCGGAAGGAGCGATGATGTAACAGCTGTTCTGGCGCGATGGCGGAGGTCATTGGCGAGGATTTTTCTTGTGCGGGATAGTGCGTGGAAGCGGGTGCTGCGAGGATTGCAGTGCGCGGATATACTACTTCATTTCCCGCACGCCGTCTTTCGCGTTTGCTCCGACTTTCCCAAAGGATTCATCCATGCAATACCGCCCTCTTGGCCGCACCAACATCAACGTCAGCCTGATCACGCTCGGCACCATGACCTGGGGTGAACAGAACACCGAAGCCGAAGCGCACGCGCAGCTCGACTACGCCACCGAACGCGGCATCAACCTGATCGACGTCGCCGAAATGTATCCGGTGCCGCCCAAGGCGGAAACGCAAGGCCTGAGCGAACGCTACCTCGGCACCTGGCTCAAGAAGTCCGGCAAGCGCGACCAATTGCTGATCGCCACCAAGGCCACGGGCCCCGCGCGCAAGCCGCACAACCCGCGCCACGTGCGCGGCGGCATCAACAACTTCGACCGCAAGGGATTGACCGAGGCGCTCAACGGCAGCCTCGACCGCCTGCAACTCGATCACGTCGACCTGTACCAATTGCACTGGCCGGATCGCAGCGTCAACAGCTTCGGCCAGCTCAACTACAGCCACATCGCCGATGAAGAAACCGTGGCCATCGAAGAGACCCTGGGCGTGCTGTCCGAATTCGTCAAGGCCGGCAAGATCCGCCACATCGGGCTGTCGAATGAAACCTCGTGGGGCGTGGCGCAGTTTCTCCGCGCGGCCGAGAAGTTCGATCTCGAGCGCATCGTCACGATCCAGAATCCTTACAATTTGCTGAACCGCACGTTTGAAATCAACCTCGCGGAATTCGCCCACCGCGAACAAGTCGGCCTGCTGGCGTATTCGCCACTGGCCTTCGGCATGCTGTCGGGCAAATACGAGAACGGCGCCCGTCCGGCCGGCGGCCGCCTGACGCTGTTCGAACGCTTCGTCCGTTACACCAACCCGCAAGCCGAAGCGGCGACCAAGGCCTATGTGGCACTCGCCCGCAAGCACGGCATCGATCCGGCGCAACTGGCGCTGGCCTATGTCAACAGCCGCCCGTTCGTGACGTCCAACATCATCGGCGCCACCACGCTGGAACAGCTACGCAGCAACATCGACAGCCTGTCGGTGCAACTGTCGCCGGAAGTCGTCGAGCAGATCGACGCGATCCACAAGACGCAACCGAATCCGGCGCCCTGAGTTCCGATTCAGCGCCCCAAACAAAAAGCCCGCCGGTTTGCGCCGACGGGCTTTTTCAATAGTGCAGCGAATTACTTTGCGCCGAGATTGGCAGTCTCCTTGTAGATTTCCTGGATCAGGTCCTTGCCGACGCGCGACTCCATCGACTTGTGCACCGGCAGCAAGGCCTTGCGCCATTCAGCCTTTTCCGCGTCGGTCAGGTAGTACACCTTGGTCTTGCCGGAAGCCTTGATCGCCGCCAGCGCATCTTCGTTCTCTTGCTGGGCGATGGCGTTGGCGTAGCGCGTTGCATCCTTCATGGCCGACTCCAGCTGACCGCGTATATCCGGCGGCAGGCTGTCCCAGAATTTCTTGTTCACGATCACCGCGTAACCGATATAGCCGTGATCGGACACCGTCAGCTGCGACTGAACTTCATGCACCTTCTGCGAGTAGATATTGGACGGTGTGTTTTCGCTGCCGTCGACCACGCCGGTCTGCATCGCCTGGTACACCTCGGAGAACGCCAGCACCTGCGGATTGGCCTTGAGCGCACGGAACTGCTCGTCCAGCACCTTGGACGACTGGATACGCATCTTCATACCGCGGAAGTCATCAACCTTGTGCAGCGGCTTGTTGGCGGTCATCACCTTCATGCCATTGTCCCAGTAGGCCAGGCCCTTGATGCCCTTGGTTTCCAGCTTCTTGAACAGGTTCTGGCCGATCGGTCCTTCGGTGATGCGCGCCAGCACCGCGCGATTGGGAAAGATGTACGGCAGGTCGAAGACTTCATATTCCTTCACGCCCAGCGGGCCGAACTTGGCCAGTGACGGCGCCAGCATCTGTACCGCGCCGAGCTGCAAGGCTTCCAGTTCTTCCTTGTCCTTGTAGAGCTGGCTGTTCGGGTAGACCTCGACCTTCACGCGTCCTTTGGTGCGTTCCTCTGCCAGTTGCTTGAAGCGCTCCGCGCCCTTGCCCTTGGGTGTGTTGTTAGCCACCACGTGGCTGAACTTGATGACGATGGTCTGCTGCGCCAGCGCCGGTGTTGCCTGCAGTGCGAATGCCAGCAATGCTGCGGTCGTGGCCGCAGCGAATAGTTTTTTGGTCATGCCTTGTCTCCTTTGTGACGCCATTGCAAAAACAGAAACGCAATCAGAAAACGATCAGATCACGCAATCCTTCCCCTGAAGCCAGGCGGTCGAAGCCGCTGTTGATGTCCGATAATGCCAGCCGCTGCCCCATCAGTTTGTCGATCGGCAAGCGGCCGCTTTTATACAGGCCGATGTAACGCGGGATGTCGCGCAACGGCACGCAGGAGCCGATATAGCTGCCCTTGACCGTGCGCTCCTCGGCCACCAGGCTGACTTGCTGCAAGGCCCATTTCTGGTCCGGCGCCGGCAGCCCGGCAGTGACAGTCATGCCGCCGCGGCGCGTCATGCGGTAGGCGGCTTCCATGGCCTGCACCGAGCCCGCCATTTCGAAGGCATAGTCGACGCCGCCCTTGGTCAGCGCCCTGACCTTTTCCACCGCGTCAGGATCACGCGCATTGACGGTGGCCGTCGCGCCCAGCGATTTCGCCAGCGCCAGCTTGCTGTCATGCAGGTCCACCGCGATCACCTCGCGTGCGCCCGAGGCCAGCGCACCCAGCATGGCGCACAAGCCGACGCCGCCCAGCCCGAGCACCGCGGCGGTGGTGCCGGCCTTGACCTCGGCCGTATTGACTGCGGCGCCGACGCCGGTCAGCACCGCGCAACCGAACAAGGCGGCTTCAATAGGATCGATATCCGCTTCGACCTTGACGCAGGAGCGGCGCGACACCACCGCATGATCGGCGAAGGCCGACACGCCCATGTGATGATTGACCGGCTGGTTCTGCGCACGCAGGCGCAAGGCGCCCGACAGCAGTTGCCCCTTGGTGTTGGTTTCGGCCCCGGGTTCGCACAGCGCGGGGCGGCCTTCCATGCACGGCAGGCAATGGCCGCAACTGGGTACGAACACCAGCACCACGAGGTCGCCGCGGCGCAAGTCGGTGACGCCGGCGCCGACCTCAAGCACTTCGCCCGAGGCTTCATGGCCCAACGCCATCGGCACCGGTCGCGGACGTACGCCGGTGATCACCGACAAGTCGGAATGGCACAGGCCGGCGGCGCGCATCTTGACCAGCACTTCGCCCGGTCCCGGTGCGTCCAGATCGAGCTCTTCAATGCGCAATGGAAGGCTGCCGGCGAAAGGCTCGACGGTAGTTGTTTCTCTCAATACTGCTGCCTGGATCTTCATGATGTCTTCTCCGGTTCGAATGAATCGTCAGATGATACGTCCACCGTCGATTGGCACTTCCATTTTCCTCTGGTCATTTATTGACTGCGTCTTTGCTGTATCGCAGCTACGTCAACCGGCCCACTTGTCGCCAACCAGCCGCAGGAATTTTTCCGCCTGCATGATGACCGGCTTGTCGATCATTTTTCCGTTGAGCGAAATGGCGCCGCCGTCGCTCTGCGCCACCGCCGCCATGACCGCGCGGGCCCAGACGATCTCGTCTGCATTGGGCAGGAATCCGCGGTTGACCATCTCGACCTGGCGTGGGTGGATACACAGCTTGGCGCCGAAACCGATGCGGCGCGCGCGGCTGACTGCATGCTCCAGGAAAGGCAAGTCGTCGAACGTGGTGGTCACGCCGTCGACCGGTTGCGCGATGTTCGCCAGCCTCGATGCGATCACCATTTCCACCCGCAGATGCGTCAGTTCGCTTTCCTGCGGTTCGCACTGGATGCCGAGATCGACTTGCAGGTCGATCGAACCGAACACCAGTCGCTCGACATGCCGGGCCCGGGCGATGGCGCGCATCTGCGCAATGCCGACGGCGGTTTCGATCAACGGCAGCAGGCGCGAACGGCTGCGCGGACCGACAAAATGCCGGACGATGTTGCGGATGGCGTCGCAGTCATCCGCCTTGGGCAATACGATGCCGGCAATTGGCGCGTTGGCGAAACAACGCACATCGTCGGCGTACCAGCCGGTGTCGGCGGCATTGATGCGCACCCACAGCTTGTCTTGCGGATCTGCCTGCTGCGCCAGCCAGTCAGCCAGCGTGTCGCGCGCCTGCGCCTTGGCCGCAGGCGCCACCGCATCCTCCAGGTCCACGATGACGGCATCGGCGCCGCTGGCCAGCGCCTTGCCGTAGCGGTCGGGCCGGTTGGCGGGGACGAACAGGTAGGACCGCGCGAGTGGAAACGCGGACATCAGACCGCTCCGCGTGCGCGCAAGATATCGATCTCCGCCTGCGCGTAGCCTAGCTTTCCGAGGATGGCATCGGTATGCTGGCCCAGCGCCGGGATGGCGTCCATGCGGAAGTCGAAGGTATTGTTCACGCCCGGCGGCAACAAGGCAGGCAAGCAGCCGGCCGGCGAACCGACTTCGGTCCAGCGCCCGCGCGCCGCCAGTTGCGGATGCTCCCACAGGTCTTGCATGCTGTTGACGCTGGCATTGGCGATCTGCGCCTGATCGAGCCGCGCCACCACCTCTTGCGCCGTCAGCGGCGCGAACATGTCGAGGATCAGCTTGCGCAATGCGATGCGGTTTTCGTGACGGCGCGAGTTGGTCGAGAAGCGCGCATCCTGCGCCAGCGCCGGATCCTGCAAGACGGATTCGCAGAATACTTTCCATTCGCGCTCGTTCTGCAGGCCCAGCATGACCACCTTGCCGTCGCCGGCGGTGAACGGGCCGTAGGGATAAATCGTTGCGTGCTCGGCGCCGGAACGCACCGGCGCCGATGCCCCCTGATAGGCGTAATACATCGGGAAGCTCATCCATTCGGTCAGCGACTCCAGCATCGACAGGTCGATGTGGCTGCCTTTGCCGTCACGGCCGCGCTTGATCAACGCCGCCAGGATGTGCGAGTAGGCGTACATGCCGGCGGCGATGTCGGCGATCGAGCACCCGGCCTTGGCTTGCTCGTCGGCAGTACCGGTCACCGACAGGAAACCGGCCTCGCTCTGGATCAGCAGGTCGTAGGCTTTCTTGTCGCGGTAAGGACCGTTCTCGCCGTAGCCGGAAATATCGCAGACGATCAGGCGTGGATTCTTCTTGTGCAGCACCGCCGCCGACAGGCCGAGTCCGGCTGCCGCACCGGGCGCGAGGTTCTGCACCAGCACGTCGGCTTCGTCCAGCAGCTTGTCGATGACGGCCTTGCCGTCCGCATCCTTGAGGTTGAGCGTGAGGCTTTCCTTGGAGCGGTTGGTCCAGACAAAATGCGAAGACAGCCCGTTGACGCGCTCGTCGTACCCGCGTGCGAAGTCGCCCACGCCGGGACGTTCGACCTTGATCACGCGGGCGCCCATGTCGGCCAGCTGGCGCGTGCAGAACGGCGCGGCGATGGCGTGTTCCAGGCTGACGACGGTGATGCCTTCGAGAGGACGGGTGGACGGCATCATGGTTTATCTCGCGAATAAGTTGTTCAATGCATCGTTCATGGCCGGCGCCGCATGCAGCTGCCAGGCGTGGGCGATGATGCGATCGGTTTCCTGCGGCGTGGCGGCGTTGGAGAAGCGGATCAGGCGCTGCGCCTTGTCTTCCAGCTCGGGACGCGACAAGGTGTTGTCCGGGTCGCCCTTGGGCACGTCGACGGCGGCGCTCAGGTGACGGCCATCAACGGTGTCGACCTCGACGCGTCCCAGCCAGCGTGCCGGATAGGCGGTGTTGACCTCGTCGTCCAGCGTCATGCGGACCTTGTCGCGGAATACGCTGACCTTGCGGTCCTGCAGTGCATGCTGTTCGAACTCGCCCAGCCCCGCGCTCTGATGTACGGCAATCAATCCCAGCACGGTGCCCATCGAGAACTTGGCCTGATGCACGGTCTGCGGATTGACGACAGGACCGAGCACGTCGATGGCGCCCTGATGCACGCGCGTATTCACGGCGGCGATCTGGTCGTGCTGCAGGCCTTCGCGTTGCATCAGCAATTGCAGCGCGTCGGCGGCCGGATGCGTATGGCGGCAGGAAGCATGGAATTTGAACGAGGTCTCGGCGGTGGCCCAGCGCTCGCCGAGGCGATCGGTCAACCTGGCGGGATCGGCGTCGGTCGACATGCCGGCAGCCATACCCTGCGCACCTTCCAGGATGCGCTGTGCGCCGGTGAAGCCGTCGCGCGTGATGTAGGCGGCCAGCAAACCGTCGGCGGCGGCTTTACCCGTGTGCAGTTGCTTGGAGTCGGCGGCGTCGCGCAAGAACTCCCACAAACCGGCCGCCTGCGTACCGGCCGAACCGAGCGCGTGCAAGAACTGATCGGCGTTGAAATCCATCAGCTTGCCGACCGCCACCGCAGCGGCCAGGGTGCCGACAGTGCCGGTGGTGTGGAAGATGCGGTAGTGCGAACGACCGAGGAACTCACCGATGCGGATACCCGCTTCGTACCCCGCCACTGCCGCCACCAGCAGGTCGGCGCCCGACTTGCCGAGATCCTGCGCCGCCGCCAGCGCCGCCGGGAACACCACGGCTGCCGGATGGAACACGGAGCCGTTGTGGACATCGTCCTGTTCCACCAGATGCGACGAGGCGCCGTTGACCAATGCAGCGAAATACGGCGAGCTGTTCTTGCGGTTGACGAGGATGGTGCTCGGCCCGTTGGCCGGTCCCATCTTGTCGACGTAGCGCTCCATGATGTCGATCTGGCGTGCGCCCTTGCCGGCCAGCGCCGACGCGAACCAGTCGAGGTAGAGGTCTTCGGTGCGCGCGATCACGGACGCCGGGATGTCTTCGTAGCGCAGGCCGGCGAGGAATTCGCTCAGCACGTGCGAAGGATGTGCAGACGTTGAGCTCATGTCCGGCTCCTCAGAAAGACCGCGGCAGGCCGAGGATGTGCTCGGCGACGTAGGAATAGATCAGGTTGGTGGAAATCGGTGCGACCTGGTACAGGCGCGTCTCACGGAACTTGCGCTCGACGTCGTATTCACAGGCGAAGCCGAAGCCGCCGTGCGTTTGCAGGCAGACGTTGGCGGCTTCCCATGAGGCCTTGGCGGCGAGGAACTTGGCCATGTTGGCTTGCGCGCCGCAGGGCTGGTGGGCGTCGAACAGTTCACAGGCCTTGAAGCGCATCAGGTTGGCCGCTTCCAGTTCGATGTAGCTGTCGGCGATCGGAAATTGCACACCCTGGTTCATGCCGATCGGACGGTCGAACACCACGCGTTCCTTGGCGTATTGCGCCGCCTTCTCGATGAACCAGTAACCGTCGCCGATGCATTCTGCGGCGATCAGCGTGCGTTCGGCATTGAGGCCGTCGAGGATGTACTTGAAGCCCTTGCCCTCTTCGCCGATCAGGTTCTCGACGGGGATTTCGAGGTTGTCGAAGAACAGTTCATTGGTCTCGTGGTTGACCATGTTGAGGATGGGCCGCACCGACATGCCGTTGGCGATGGCGTGCTTGAGATCGACCAGGAAGATCGACATGCCTTCCGATTTTTTCTTGACCTGGTCCAGCGGCGTGGTGCGCGCCAGCAGGATCATCAGGTCGGAATGCTGGATGCGCGAGATCCATACCTTCTGGCCGTTGACGACATACTTGTCGCCCTTCTTCACGGCGACGGTCTTGATCTTGGTGGTGTCGGTGCCGGTGGTCGGCTCGGTCACGCCCATCGATTGCAGGCGCAATTCACCGCTGGCGATCTTCGGCAGATACAGTTGCTTTTGCTCGGCGGAACCATGGCGCAGCAAGGTGCCCATGTTGTACATCTGGCCGTGGCAGGCGCCGGAGTTGCCGCCGGTGCGATTGATCTCTTCCATGATCACCGAGGCTTCGGTCAGGCCCAGGCCGGAGCCGCCGTACTCGGCCGGAATCAGCGCCGCCAGCCAGCCGGCCTTGGTCAGCGCATCGACGAATTCTTCCGGATAACCGCGCGCTTCATCGACCTTGCGCCAGTACTCCGGCGCGAAGGTGCTGCAAAGATCGCGTACGGCGTCGCGCAAGTCCTGGTAGGCGTCCGACGAAGAGGACTGAAGGGACATCGATGTTTCTCCTGCTGATTGAATGAAATGACTAAGGTGTTTTGGCTAAAATTTTTATCGTCAGGCCAGCACGGCCTCGGCCTGCATTGCCAGTTCGCCGCGCAGGTTCTGCGCCCACAGGTCGGCACGCTTGCCGTCGGCCGACAACTTGCCGCAGACTTCGAAGGCTTCGATATCGAACAGGCTGCCGACGGCGCGGAAGTTGAACTCCACCAGGCGCGCCAGCGGCAGGCTGCGACCCAGCAGGTCGACCAGCAGCGTGGCGATCAGCGGACCGTGCACGATCAGGCCGGGATAGCCTTCGACGCAGGTGACGTAGCTGCGGTCGTAGTGGATGCGATGGCCGTTGAAAGTCAGCGCAGAATAGCGAAACAACAGCACCGGATCGGGTTCGATGCGGCGGCGCCAGTCGGCTTCCGCCGGCGCCTGTTTGGGCGCAACGGGCGCTGAGCCGGGCAGCGGCATGCCGCGATAGACGATGTCGTGTTCTTCATGGACTGTAACCTTGCCGTTGTGCGCAATCTCGTGCGCCACGGTAACGAAGGCCAGCTCGCCGGTCTTGCCCTTTTTGACGTCGACGCTGCCGATGCACGAGGTCTTGGTCGCGGTGGCGCCGATCGGCAGCGGCGCCGCAAAGCGCAAACGACCGCCGGCCCACATGCGCCGTGGCAGCGGCACCGGCGGCAGGAAACCGCCGCGACGCGGATGACCGTCGTCGCCGACTTCCGACTGGCGACACGCTGTCCAGAAATAGATCCAGTGCCATAGCGGCGGCAAATCATCGCCCACGACCGGCGTTTGCGGATGGTCAAGCGTAGCGGCCAGTGTGGCGGCGAAGGCCGGGTTGATGAAATCGCTATGGCTTTCAGTCTTGCCGACCCATTGACGCAACAGCGTCAGGTCGATGTCATGCTGGCTCATGGAATGCTCTGTGAAGTCTCAATGAGGTGAGCGGCAGATCCAAAGTAAGCGAGCGCCGGTTCACGAATGGAGCAGAGTCTGAGCGCCGCCAGTTGTCAAAACAATCTGTATTTTCTGAAGGGGGGCATCGCCTGGCGTGAAGTCACTCATGTGCGACCGCATCATTCCTTTCATTGAATTTTCTCTGACGCCTTGCTGCCGCCGGCGTCACTGTGCAGCATTTGCGCTGCGCCGTTCCGCTGCTATAGTGGCGACACGCCGCCATCCCTGCGGAAAAAATTTGTTCTTCAATCAACATTCCACGAGAGATCCATGAAGAAAAACCACCTGATGTCGCTCATCGCCGCCCTCGCCTGTACTACTTCGGCAGCGTCCTTCGCGCAGACCAACGCCGACAACGCACTTCTGCAAGCCGCGCAAAAACGCAAGGACGTGCTGGTCAAGGATCTCGGCACGCTGGTCAACATCGACTCCGGCACCGACGACGCCAAAGGCCTGGCGCAGGTCGAAGCGATACTGGCGCAGCGCCTGAAGGAAGTCGGCGCCAGCGTCGAGATCGTCGCCGCGCCGCCGGCCGCCGGCAAGATGGTGATCGGCAAGCTGCAAGGCAGCGGCAGCAAGAACATCATGCTGATGATTCATTACGACACCGTGTTCGGCATCGGCGAAGCGGCCAAGCGACCGTTCAAGATCACCGGCAACAAGGCCTTCGGTCCGGGCGTGGCGGACGCCAAGGGCGGCGCACTGCTGATCGTGTATGCGCTCGACATCGCACGCGAGCGCGGCTTCAAGGATTACAAGACGCTCACCGTGCTGTTCAATCCAGACGAAGAAAAAAGCTCGCTCGGTTCGCGCGACATGATCACCAAACTGTCGGCCGACCAGGACTACGTGCTGGTGTTCGAACCGCCTGAAGCCGACGTCGTGACCGTCGCCACCAACGGCATCGCCTACGTCCACCTCGACGTCAAGGGCCGCGCCTCGCACGCCGGCTCGGCGCCGGAAGCGGGCCGCAACGCCGCCGTGGAATTGTCCAACCAGATCATCCAGCTGAAGGATCTCGGCAGCCAGGCCAAGGGCACCACCGTCAACTGGACCGTGATCCAGGCCGGCGACCGCGTCAACATCATTCCTGAAAAAGCCAGCGCCACCGCCGACATGCGCATGTCCGACGTCGGTGAAATCCAGCGCGTGCAGGCCGACGCCGACAAGATCATCCAGAAGAAGCTGATCCCCGAAACCGACGTCAAGGTCAAGGTGGAAAACCGTCGTCCGCCGTTCAGCAAGAACGCTGACAGCGACCGCCTGGCTGCCACAGCGGACAGCATCTATAAGGAACTGGGCAAGTCGATCACGCCGGTTTCCATGCGCTACGGCACCGACGCCGGCTTCGCCTACAACCCCAAGACCGGCAAACCGATTGTGCTCGACGGCATGGGCATCGTCGGCGACCGCATCCACTCGTCCGACGAATGGGCCGATCTGGACAGCGTGGTGCCGCGCCTGTACCTGACGGTGCGCATGATGGAAACGATGGGCAAAGGAAAGTAAGCTTGCCCCGGCCTCAGGAAAATTCCCACAGGAAACGTTTCTGAAAATAGCAACACAAACACAACGGACCGCCATGGTCCGTTGTGTTTTCTGACGTTACAATTGCGGCCTGCCGTTCCGGCACGCACGCTCACAACGACGCAATGAACAATACAAACCGGGTATGGGAACGCCCACGATGGTGGTTTTATATCCTGCTGCCGCTGGTGCATTTCGCCAGCGTCAAGCTCACCTTTTTCTGCGCCGTCACGCCCGAGAATGAAGTTGTGGTCTGGCTGCCCAACGCCGTACTGCTGGCGGCGCTCATGCGCTTTCGCGGGCAGCGCGGATGGCTCATGGCGATGCTGACCCTCAGCTCAGACATCGCCGCCAATCTCGCCGTATTCACGCCCGCTGTGGCCGTACAGCTCAGCGCCATCAACCTGATCGAAGTCGTCGTCACCTACTTGCTCATGCGCCGCGCCGGCGCGTCTGCCGATCTGAAACGGGTGGAAGACCTGCGCAAATTCACCGTGGCCGGTCCGCTGATCGGCACGTTCCTGGCGAGCCTGATGGCTGCAATGGTGATCAAGACCCAGATCGGGACCGACACCGCGTATCTCACGCTGACACGTTTGTGGTGGTTCGGCGACGCGCTCGGCATGATGATTTACACGCCCCTGCTGCTGGCGATGACGCAAGCCGCCGGCCCTGAGCGCGTGACATTGCGCGCCACGGACGCCTTGGTGCTGCTGCTGATCCTGCTGCTCGGCGGCGTGATCTTCTCGACCTACGGCGGCGCCGTCGACGGCATTTCGATGACGCCGACATTGCTGTTGCCGATGGTGCTGTACATCGCGGTGCGCTTCGGCGCGCGCTGGACGACGTTGACGGTGGCGCTGACGTCGCTTGCCATTTCGATGATGCTGACCAGCGGTCACAAACCGTTCGGCGAGATCTCGGTGCATCTGGAAATCGTCCGTGCACAGGAGTTCATCCTGACACTGTGCATCGTCGGCATCGGCTTCTCGATCCTGATGGATGAATTGCGCATGCGCGAACGCGGGTTGGAAGCCCGTGTGCGGCAACGCACCCACGAGCTGGAAGACTCCAACAGCAAGCTCGCCATGCTGAGCCAGACCGACGGATTGACCGGCATCGCCAATCGCCGCCGCTTCGACGAAGTGCTTGCCGCAGAATGGAGCCGCGCCAGACGCAGCGGCCAGTCGCTGGCGCTGGCGATGCTGGACGTCGATTACTTCAAAGCTTACAACGACACCTATGGACACCAGTGCGGCGACGACTGCCTGCGCGCCATCGCAGGCCTGATCGGCGCCAACCTGCGCCGCGCCGGCGATCTTGCAGCACGCTACGGCGGCGAAGAATTCGCGGTGATCGCACCGATGCCGGATCGCGACGGCGCGCTGGGCATCGCCGAAGCCATCCGCCGCGCTTTGGAGCAATTGTCCTTGCCGCATGCCGCATCGCCTTTCAAGGTGGTGACCGCCAGCATCGGGATCGCCATCGTCGTTCCAGGCAACAACGATACCTCGCAGGGCCTGCTGCACATGGCGGATGCGGCGCTTTACCAAGCCAAGCAACAGGGCCGCAATCAGGTGGTGCTGGCCGAATGACCGGAAGCCGCGTCACAGCCGTACGGCTTTTAGGCGTAATATAAGTCCGGACAAACAGACCGGCCTCTCATGCCGGCACTCACTTCAGAGAGACATCATGCTATTCGACCTCACCGACCTGCGGCTGTTCATCCTGATCGCCGAACTCAACAGCCTCACCCGCAGCGCGGAGCGCATGAACCTGTCGCTGGCGGCCACCAGCAACCGCATCAAGGAACTCGAAACCCGCTTCGGCATGCGTCTTCTATACCGGGAGAGCAAGGGCGTGCAGCTGACGCCGGCAGGACAAACCTTCCTCACCCATGCACAGCAATTCATGCAACAGGTCGAGCGTCTCAAGGGCGACATGCAGCAGTACAACAACGGCATCAAGGGTTATATCCGCATCTTCGCCAACACCACGGCGGTGACGGAGTTCATGCCGGAGATCCTCGGCAAATTCCTCACCTTGCATCCGCAGGTCAATGTCGCGCTGGAAGAAAGGCTGAACCACGACATCATGCGCGGCATCCAGGAAGGCACGGCCGATATCGGCATCGTCGCCGGACCGGTGCAGGGGGAAGGACTGGAGATTCTGAATTTTTCAACCGACCGGCTGGTCCTCGCCACCGCGCTGGAACACCCGCTGGCCGGCATCGGCAAGGTGTCCTTCGCCGAGACCCTGGAATACGAACATGTCGGCCTGCATGAAGGCAGCACGCTGCATCACTTCCTCAATCGCATCGTGTCGGAAAGCGGTCAGCGCCTCAAGTTGCGGATCCAGGTGCGCAGCTTTGAAGCGATGTGCCGCATGGTGGAGACCAACGTCGGCATCGGCATCGTGCCGCACTCGGCGGCGCTGCGCCACAAGCAGACCATGCAACTGAGCCTGATCGAGCTGAGCGATCCATGGAGTGTGCGCGAGCGCAGCATGGTGGTGCAGAGCCTCGACGCCCTGCCGCTGTATGCGCGCGACCTGGTGGAATTCATCCGCCAGCAGACGGCCCAGGTGCCGCCGGTGCCGGTGGAGAAGGAAGCAGCCTGATTTGTGTGTGCACGGCTTAGCCGTGCGTCATCATCCAGCCGGCAATCGCAATCAACGCGCCGCAGAACAGCATGCGCAAACGCCGCTCGGGCAGATGGTGCGCCAGCGCCACGCCCCAGGAAATACTCAGCACGCCGCCCAGCGCCAACGGAATGCCGACGCTCCAGTCAACATGTCCGGCGCTGGCGTAAGTCCATAGCGCCACCAGCGTCCCCGGCGTCACCATCGCCAGGCCCAGCCCCTGCGCCGCCGTCTGCGTCATGCCGAACAAGCCGACCAGTCCGGGCACCGCCACGATGGCGCCGCCGACGCTGAAGAATCCCGCCGACGCTCCCGCCGCGAGTCCCATCAGGAAAATATATTTCTGCGGCAGGCGTGCGCGCGGGATCATTTCTTTTTTCCTGCGCAGCAAGGTCCACAGGTAGTACAGCGCCAGCACCACCATGAACATGGCGAACGCAAAATGCAGCGAGCGCGCCTCGATCGACGTTGCGAAGCGCGCCGCGAAGTACGTGGTGAACACTGCCGGCACCGCCATCTGCAGCGCCGAACGGAACTCGATCTTGTTGCGTTGTTGGTAGCGCCAGAAACCGATCACCACATTCGGCACGATCATCACCAGCGCGGTGCCCTGCGCCAGTTGCTGGTCCATGCCGTAGAGGAATCCCAGCACGGGAATTGCGATCAGACCGCCGCCAATACCGAACAGACCGCCGATGGCGCCGAGCACGCCGCCGAGGAAAAAGTTGACCACGACGGTGAAATACAAAGAATGCATCATAGGTGTAAAGTACGCACTTGGCCGGACAAGCCCCGTCGAAAAAACACAGAGGACTTGCCGAACCGGCGACCCAAAAAGGAGATAGGCGTGAGTAACGGAAGCAGCGGCGTTCTGGTAGTTGTACTTGAAGCTGGCGTGGTGATCATCATTGCGTTGGCGATCTACCTGATCCGGAAAAAATAAACGCATCGACACAAATCGAATCGTCCGCAATACCGCCGCCGCGCCCTCCTCAAGCTGTCCGCCAGTTTATCAGCCAGCCTTCGCCGTCACAAGCGAAGCGCGCGATCTGCTCAGAAACGCCCGATGAAATTTTTTATCCGGCACAGCACCGTATCGACCACGCAAGAATGTGACACCCAACATTAAGGAATCAGGAATCATGGATCTAGGACTTCAAGGAAAAATCGCCCTCGTCTGCGGCGCCAGCAAAGGCCTCGGCTACGCCTGCGCCGAACACCTTGCGCGCGAAGGCGCCCACGTCGTCATCGTCGCCCGCAGCCAGGACACGCTCGACCAGGCCGCTGAAAAACTGCGCGCGCTGGGCAACATCAAGGTCATCGCCGTCGCCACCGACATTGCCACCCCTGAAGGCCGCGCCAAGGCGCTGGCTGCGGTCGATGAAATCGCCGGTGAACCCGGCCACGGTCCCGACATCCTCGTCAACAACGCCGGCGGCCCGCCGCTGGGCGACTTCCGCGACTGGGATCGCGAGATCTGGCTCAAGGCCATCGACGCCAACATGCTGACGCCGGTCGAGCTGATCAAGGCCACCGTCGACCAGATGATCAAGCGCGGCTGGGGCCGCGTCGTCAACATCACCAGCAGCTCGGTCAAGGCGCCGCGCTACGACCTCGGCCTGTCGAACGGCGCCCGCTCGGGCCTGACCGGTTTCGTCGCCGGCGTTTCGCGCCACATCGCCAAGAGCGGCGTGACGATCAACAACTTGCTGCCCGGCAGCTTCGAAACCGACCGCCTGCGCAGCAGCTTCGTCGGCTCCGCCAAGCTCACCGGCGAAACGCCCGATGAAATCCGCCTGCAACGCATGGCCGAAACTCCGGCGGGCCGCTTCGGCGACCCCGACGAGTTCGGCGCGACCTGCGCATTCCTGTGCAGCAAGCATGCCGGCTACATCAACGGCCAGAACGTGCTGATGGACGGCGGCGCTTACCCGGGTATTTTCTAAAGAATCAAAGGGACGACGGCCGGGCGACTCATGTATAATGCCCGGCTTGCGCAGGAAGGTTGGCAGAGCGGTTGAATGCACCAGTCTTGAAAACTGGCGAGGGTGAGAGCCCTTCGTGAGTTCGAATCTCACACCTTCCGCCAAACGCGCTGAATCCCAAGCCCCGCTTGGGAAGCCCTTTCAAACAGGGGCTTTGCTGGGAGAATACTCCTCGTGACTGGTACACTAACGCTTATGAAAGAGCCTATGTGTACGCATCTTGTTAAAGTCCCCGGCAGTATCAATTACTATTTTCGTCGGAAGATACCAACGGACTTAGTTCATCACTACAAAAAAGCCGAAATCAAAAAGTCACTACGCACTGCCGATAAGCGCGAGGCAGGTCAAAGCTATAAACACGCTCTATCAAGCCGCATCGCGTACACGCATAATAGTCTGCCGACTGGTCTTGAGTTGACGCGCAATCTGCGCAACTGAAACGCCCCTGAGAAGTTCCTGTCTGGCAACCTCCTGATTTTGAAGAGACAATGCTGACGGCCTGCCCAATTGTTTTCCCTCAGCTTTTGCTCGTCCTAATCCGGCACGCGTTCGTTCGATCAAGAGATCCTTCTCAAACTCCGCGACAGCAGCGATAACCTGCATAGTCATCTTTCCTGCGGAGCTTGTTAGATCGACACCGCCTAGAGCTAGACAGTGAACCTTCACGCCAGCAGCCTCCAAGGACTCAACGGTGGCACGCACGTCCATCGCATTACGTCCCAGCCTATCGAGCTTGGTAACAATCAAAACATCACCCTGCTCCAATCTCTCAACCAGCTTCTTGAAACCGTTACGCTCCATCGCAGCCACGCTACCGGAGACCGTCTCAGTAATCGTCCGCTGAGGCAAGACTTGAAACCCTGCCGCAGCAATCTCCTGCACTTGATTGTCCGTGGTCTGATCCAACGTAGATACGCGACAGTATGCAAATACTCGCGACATAACCCCTCCCTGTCCGTTAACGATGTCCGAATAATTACACATGTCCGAAAATAAGAAAAGCTATTTTATGGACACCGCATTTGAACATGTCCGCAATCGGTCGTTTAAGTACATAATTACATCGCGCAAGCAACTTATGGTTAACGGTGGGAGGGGTACGGGGGATTCAGTAACACTCTGAGTCGAAGGGGCTCTCTCGAAAATTCACATCAAAATCAAAGACACATTTACTGTCTGAATAAAATGGATAATCCAGAAAAAAATAATGAGCTCCAACCTAAAATTGATCTCGGCCTTAAGCTTGAGGCAAATCTAAACCCCATCGTTAATGCCACGCCTAGAGCAATTAGTACTCTTCTACGCCTTATCCTCGGCGATAGATACTCTGCTGCTTCTCGCTTGACAGCGCTATCTGACGCACAGAACCGAGCGGACGTACAAAGGATTCTTGAAGGCAAAGCGACCTTCAATCAAGAAAGTGGCACATTGGTAGAGAGTTCGTCGACTGCGGGCAACGACAGCAAAGACTTACGAGAACTAATTCGAGATACGCTTCAAGAGGAAGAAATCACCAACCTAATAAGTTGCACAGTACATGCCGCTGACCATTTAAAGGACGATGAAGCAATCGAAACGAAGGCATCTCCAGAGTTTTTAAATCGTTGGAGGAATGAGGCCAAGTTCATTTCCGAAGACACTGCTCAAGCCATATGGGGAAGAATTTTGTCTGAAGAAGTGAGTTCTCCCAACAGCATTAGCATACGAACACTGGACGTTATCAAGTCACTGACGCGAGCAGAAGCTGAGACGTTCCGAGATGCCTGCAAATTCGTTTGCTTTGGTCAGTACTTGCTAGATTCAAGATCAAAAGAATCCTTCGAAACTGAAAAAAGATATGCACTGCTGGCGGACGCTGGGCTTGTTACCCCGTTTGGAGCAATGTTCACCAGCGCAAAGTGGATAGAGACAACGATCACTTTCGAAAACAAACCAACCAAGGCGTACTACATACGAATTGGGAAGCTGTTCATATACGTTGACGCCGACCAAGCCAAAGAGCCTCCAACCTTTACCTACCTGACGTTGACTAACGCAGGAAAGGAAATGTATCGCATCATCTCAAGAGAAATTGAATACGATGCTGCGGAAATCAGCGCCGCTTACACAGCCAAGACTCCGGCAATACGAAACGCGCTGAAATATACAATCTTCACAAATGTGGAGAAGAATGAAATAGATTTCAATTCTATTCAACCAGTATTCAGAGAAGCATCAACGCCAGCAACAGGCGATCGTGCCACGACTTAATAGGCTCCGAGCCCATAAGCTTTTAGCTCAGAAAAACTGGTACACTTGCTTATGCCACTTGTACCAGCACTCTAGCTAAGATCCAGCATTTACGATGGGTCTGCGAGAATCTCACACCTTCCGCCACAAACAGACAAAAGCCCTGATGTCATCGAGATATCAGGGCAGGTCAGGGGCTCTCCGCCTTCCACGACATGAAATGGCGATGGAATTTGCGATCACGCTGCCTCAGTCGAATTTGATGAGGTCTTTAAAGATCAGTTGACCCCAGCTGTTTCCGCGCGCCTGCACGAGCAGTCCACCTTCTGAAAGCCTTCCCAGTTTGATCGGTGAGAAACCGAGATTTTCCGCAAGCGTACCGACTTCCGCCAAGGCGCCGTCATCATCGCTCGCCAGGAAGACTACCCTCCTGCCGCCATGTACGGCCGGGTCTTGTTCGAGTACGGCGGCGACCAGGTGGTTGAAGCCCTTGACCAGTCGTGCGCCGCTGAATGCCTGGGCGACGGCCGTGGAAGAAGCTTGTCCGCCCAGTTCCTCAGGGGGCACGCCGTAGGCGTTGGTTACATCGATGACGATTTTCCCTTGCCAGTTGGGAAGCGTCTTCGCAATATCCGGATGCGATGCGAAACGGACCGCCAAAAAGATGACGTCAGCCTTGACCGCTTCCGCCAAGGTTGTGGGAATAATCCCGGGGCCGACCCCGGCTGCGTCGGACGCAAAGCTTTCCGGATCACGCGTGGTGGCAACGGATACATCGATGCCGTTGCGGGCAAACGCCTTGGCAAGGGCGTGACCGACCTTGCCGAAGCCGATAATTGCGTAGCTCATCTATTCTCCTTGGGTTGAGCGCGCCCGACGGGCTCCGCATGTCGAAGGGAGCGACCTGCCGGGCGCAGCTTGTCAGAGTTGCGCCAGGCCGCCGTCGACGGCGACTTCGCTGGCGGTCATGAAGCTGCTGTCGGATGACGCGAGAAAGGCGGCCGCAGCCCCGATCTCGGCCGGATCGGCCATACGCTGGAGCGGAGTCATCGCGGCGAAGACTTTCTGACCTTCCTCGCCAAGCGCCTCCTTCGCGAGTTCGGTCGCCGTCGCGCCCGGCGACAGCACGTTGACCCGGATGCCCGTGCCCTTCAAGTCCTCCGCCCAGCTCCGTGCAAGGTTGCGCACTGCCGCCTTGCTCGCGCTATAGGCGCTCATTGCCGGCGCGCCGGTGGTGCCGGCGCTCGACCCGGTCAGGATGATCGACCCGCCCCGGCCCATCAACGGCAGCGCCTTCTGAACCGTGAAGATCGTCCCTTTCACGTTGGTATCGAAGGTTTCGTCGATGTGCTCGGCGGTGATCTTGCCCAGCGGAAGCTGGCTTCCCGCCCCGGCATTGGCAAAGACAATATCGAGGGTTCCTCGCTCGGCTTTCACCGCCGCGTAGAGACGGTCGAGGTCGGCCTCATCCGAGACCGAGCCCTGCACCGCACGGGCATTGGGTCCGAGCTTGGCCACAGTAGCGTCGAGCGCCTCCTGCCGACGGCCGAAGATGAAAACGAAAGCGCCTTCGTCGATGAAGCGCTTTGCCGCCGCACGGCCGATGCCGGTTGCGCCGCCGGTGATCACGGCGGTCTTTCCATTGAGTCTGGTCATGTCAGGGTTCCTTTGTTGGGGTTGCACAAGTATGCGTCCACGGTTACATTAGGACAAGTATGCACTTTTTGGTAACCACAAAAATATGACGACACCCCTGGAAATCTGCGATACGGGCTGCGGGCTTAACGCGACGCTGCGCATCATCTCCGGCAAGTGGAAGCCGCTTGTCCTGTTTTTCCTGCGCGATGGCGCGAAGCGCTACAGCGAACTCAAGCGCCTGATCCCGGACGTCAGCAACAAGGTATTGATCCAGCAGTTGAAGGACCTGGAAGCTGATCGCGTATTGACGCGGACCGACTACAAGGAGGTGCCGCCACGCGTGGATTACTCGCTGACGCCGCTCGGCAGCAGCCTGGCCGAAGCGATCGTCCCGCTGTGTACCTGGGGCACAAGAAACGCCGCGGAAATGGCAAGCATCTTTGCCGAGCGAGACGCGTTGACCTAGGCGGCCGCCGGCGCTACCTGTTCAAACTCAGGTATCAGCTCTCAGGCTTCGCTTTTGTCGCGGGGCCGGACATCAATTCAAACGGAGGGAATCGGAATGACGCGAGTAAGAGTCGAAAGCTTCACGATCTCTATAGACGGATACGGCGCGGGGCCCGGGCAAGATATCAACAATCCGCTCGGCGTCGGTGGCGAACGCTTGCACCAGTGGTTCATCCCGACACGGACCTTCCAGCAGATCCACGGCGCAGGAGATGGTACGACCGGTGTCGACGACGATTTTGCCGCACGCGGATTCAACAACGTCGGAGCGTGGATTCTGGGAAGGAACATGTTCGGACCGGTGCGGGGTCCCTGGGCGGATATGGAATGGAAAGGCTGGTGGGGAGACAACCCGCCGTATCACGTTCCGGTTTTCGTATTGACGCATCACGCCCGCCCCTCTATCGAGATGGAAGGCGGCACCACGTTTCACTTTGTGACGGGCGGCATTCACGAAGCGCTGAGCCGCGCGCGTGAAGCCGCGAAGGGCATGGACGTGCGTATCGGAGGAGGCGCCGACGTGATTCGACAGTATCTTGAAGCGGCTCTCATTGATGAGCTCCATGTCGCGATATCACCGATCCTGCTGGGCCAGGGAGAGCGCTTGTTCGAAGGAGCGGATCTGCCGGCTGCGGGATATGAATGCGTCGAGTTCGTGGCATCGGAGAAGGCAACCCATGTCGTGCTTCGGCGCCGCGAGGCGAAGAATTCCTGACGATGTTCAACCACGTCAGCCGCCCTGCACCGTTATCAGGTGAATAACGTCATTTGCATGGACGCGTGATACACGGTGTCTTTTTAATTCCCTGCTTCTGAAAACGACGCCGTCATCTTTTTCCTACAGATTTTTAAGCATCCGGCTGACAAATAATAATCCATCAAAAATATAATATTTTCCAATATTCAAGTCATCAGACTTCCCCCGGGGCGATGATCGATTTTGGACGGAACTCCGAATCCTATAAAATGATGAACAGACAAGTCCCCGCCCTCTTCCTGAGGCTCAGACGACGTCTGGAAAAGCAATAGTCGTCCTGATCGAAAGCCTCTGATGAATGATGTAAACCATGCAGCCCCTTCCCCCAGTTCGCTGAACTTTCCCATCGTCGGAATAGGCGCGTCCGCCGGCGGGTTGGACGCACTATTACGTTTGTTTGAAAACATGCCGGCGACGAATGGCATGGCGTTCGTCATCGTGCTTCATCTTTCCCCCAAGCACGAAAGCAACATTGCGCATCTGCTGCAAAAAAGCACAAGGATGTCCGTACGCCAGGTCAATGAACCGGTCACGATCGAACCGAATAACGTCTACGTCATTCCTCCGTCCCAGAGCCTGCTGATGCGCGATGGCCAGTTGTTCGTGGAGCCGATGGTCCGCCCGCGCGGGCGCGCCGTTGCCATCGACATTTTCTTCCGCACGCTGGCCGATGCGCACGCGGAGCGCAGCGTTGGCCTCATTTTGACCGGAACCGGATCCGACGGCGCCGTCGGTATCGCACGGATCAAGGAGGTGGGCGGCGTCACGATCGCACAAGATCCGAAAGAAGCCGAATACGACGGCATGCCGCACAGCGCCATCGAAACCAGAGCCATTGATTTTGTGTTGCCGATTACGGAAATACCGCAACGGTTGATAGAAATTTCCGACAACAGGGCCAACATCAAACTGCCGTCTGCGTCCGAGTTTTCCATTGACGTCCAGGACGAAAATCCGAATAACAAAAAAGCAGCTGAAGAGGCGCTCGTCTCCATCATGGATTTGCTGCGCTCGCGAAGCGGCCATGATTTTTCCCACTACAAGAAGGCAACCGTTCTTCGACGCATCGAACGGCGCATGCAAGTCAGCCGAACAGCCTCGCTGCAAGAATATTGCAAGTTTCTCACGGAGCACGCTGAAGAAACGCCATCACTGTTACAGGACATGCTGATCAGCGTGACCAATTTCTTCCGCGATCGGGAGGGCTTTGAAACCCTGGAGCGGGAATATATTCCGGCCATCTTCGCAGAAGCCGAGAAAGGAGCGCCTATCCGCGTCTGGTCGGCAGGATGCGCCACCGGCGAGGAAGCCTATTCGCTGGGCATGCTCCTGGCGGAGCAACGCGTGCTGTTGAACTCCCCGGTCGACATACAGGTCTTTGCCACGGATATCGACGATCGCGCCATCAGCATCGCGCGGCGGGGGCTGTATCCCGAATCGATCGTGACCGACGTCGCGCCGAGCAAGCTCCGACAATTCTTCATACGAGAAGACGGACATTACCGCATCAAAAAAACGCTGCGCGAGAAGATTTTATTCGCGGCGCACAACGTCCTCAGAGACCCTCCATTCTCACGGGTACATCTCATCAGTTGCCGTAATCTGCTGATCTATCTCAACAGAGAAGTCCAGGAAAAGGTGTTTGAAATGTTCCATTTCGCACTCGCCCCCGGCGGCTACCTCTATCTGGGCAGTTCCGAATCTGCGGAGATCGCTTCAAAATATTTTGTGCCGGTCGATAAAAAAAACCGGATCTACCGCGCCGTCGTCATGACGCGCAGCGCGCAATATATCCCGCCGATTTCCTATCGCCGGCACGGCACTGCCGAGATCAGCAATTACATCGAGGTCGAGCCGCGCCCTGTCGTGCGCTATGCAGACTTGCATCAACAGCTCATTGAACAATATGCCCCGCCCAGCGTCCTGGTCAATCGATCCGGAGAAGTGGTGCACGTCTCCAAGACGGCAGGAAAGTATTTGCTCTACCCCACGGGAGAGCCGTCTCATGACCTGGTGGCCTTGGTCATTCCTGAACTGAGGCTGGAGTTGCGGACCGCCCTGTTCCAGGTGCAGCAAAGCGGAATGAATGCGAAAACGAGAAATGTTCCCGTTGAACGCAACGGAGAACAACTGAATGTCGCATTGGCCATGCACGTTATTCCCAATGAAAACCGGCAAAGCCAATTCATTCTGATCGTATTCAATGAGTCGACCAGGGACGCGCAGGTCAATATCCAGGAAGAAGCGGGAACCTCGTTTATTGCGAAACAACTTGAAAATGAACTGTTTGTCACCAAGGGACAACTGCAAACCACGATAGAACAGTACGAAACCTCTGCCGAAGAGTTGAAAGCCTCCAATGAGGAGTTGCAAGCGATCAACGAAGAACTGCGATCGACCACCGAGGAGCTCGAGACCAGCAAGGAAGAACTGCAGTCCATCAACGAAGAACTGATCACCGTCAACCACGAATTGAAGATGAAGGTTGACGAGACCGGCAAGAGCAACGATGACCTTCAGAATTTTATTTCAGCTACTGAAATCGCCACGATCTTCGTGGACCGCGCGATGCACATCAAACGTTATACGCCGCGCTCGGCTGATATTTTCAAGCTGATTCCGACAGATGTCGGCCGCCCATTGCTCGACATCAGCCATCGGCTGGATTACGAGTTGCTCGAACAGGACGCAGCACATGTCTTCGACACGTTGCGCCCTTGCGAACGCGAGGTAAAAAGTGAAACCGGTAACCGCTATATCGCCCGGCTGATCCCCTATCGCACGAATGAAGACCAGATCAGCGGACTGGTGCTGACGTTCATCGACATCACCAGCCTGCACCAGGTGCGAAGCAAACTCGCGGCGGAAGAATTACGCATGCGGGTGGTGGCCGCGAGTACCCGCGACTACGCCATCATCACCTTGGACCTGGCGGGCACGATCACGTTCTGGAACAGCGGCGCCGAACGCATTTTCGGTTACAACGAAACAGAGGTTCTCGGACAACATATCGACCTCATCTATACGCAGGAAGACAAAGACAATCAGGTCCAGGCGCTGGAACTCTCCACTGCAAAACGAGAAGGACGCGCCTCGGATGAACGCTGGCATCTGCGAAAGGACGGCAGCAAAGTATTTTGCAGCGGCATTGTCAGCAGACTCGACGACGATGACGTGAAAGGCTACGCAAAAATTGCCCGCGACCTCACCAGCACAAAGGAACTCGAAACCAAGCGAGAAGCGCGGTTGATCATGGAGAGGGCCACCCGATTGAAGGCGGAAGAAGCCGTGCGCCTGCGGGAAGAATTCCTGGCGGTCTTGTCTCATGAGCTGAAGCACCCGTTGAATCTGATCCAGCTCAATGCCGAACTGCTCAAGCGCATCCCCTCCGTCCAGGATCAGGGGCAGATCACGCGTATCGCAGACGTCATCCGTTCGACCGTGCAGACGCAAGCCAAGATCATTGACGATCTGCTTGATCTCTCGCGCGCACAAACAGGAAAACTTACCCTCAAAAAGACCCTGGTCGACATCGTCTGCATCACGGAAAAAATCACCCGGGTGTTCGAAGTTGACGCGCAAAGCAAGAACATTGAATTGTTGTACCAAAGCACACGGCCCTCCATGTTGGTGTTTGGCGATGCCACCCGGCTCGAGCAAGTCCTTTGGAATTTGTTAAGCAATGCAGTTAAATTCACTCCCTCCGGCGGCAAAATTACCGTGTCTCTGGAAAAAGACGGCAACGAGGCCCTGATTGTCGTTTCGGACTCCGGGAAAGGCATTGCTTCGCACTTCCTTCCCCACATATTCAGGATGTTTGAACAGGCCGACGCGGTCACGACACGTGAACACGGCGGCCTGGGCATTGGCCTGGCGCTTGTGCGCCAGCTTGCTGAAAGCCATGGCGGCCGTGTCGAAGTGGAATCGGGCGGATTGAACCTGGGCGCGAAATTCTCCGTCTGGCTCCCCCTTCACGATGGCGATCAAGCCGAAGCTCCGTTCCAGCCGATTGACAATGAACTCGATTTGCTGCGCGGGAAGACATTGCTGTTGATCGACGACCATATTGACAACCTGGAAACACTGCGCGATCTGCTCGCCTCGCATGGCGCTGTCGTCACTGCAAAATCCAGCGGCGCAGATGCGCTGGCGGAAGTCGACCAGCGTCAGTTCGACCTCGTCGTGTCCGACATTGCCATGCCGAAGATGGACGGCTATCAATTTGTCGAATTATTCCGCCAGCGTCCTCACAGCAGAAATGTGCCAGTCATCGCCTTGACTGGCTTCGGACGCACTATCGATGTGCAAACAGCGTTGGAACGCGGCTTTACCGCACATCTTCAAAAACCTATCGACTTGAAGAGTTTTGCGGAAGTCGTGAGGGCGATTTTTAATAGCGACGCGTTATGAAAAATCACTTTCTTATGCGCAACTGTTCTTTGATTTTTTTCGCAGCCTGCCTAAATTGGCAAGGCTGATATAAGCTATTTTTTGGGGTGATAGCATGGAAAAGAAAGAAGCATTGCTTCGTAGCCTGGTCGAATTGAAGGCCGCTCACGATCATGCCAGCAAAGAACTGGCGGCCATCCTGAGGACCGCTGCAAACGCGTCGAAAGGAAGCGAGATCGTGCCTTCGCTGGCCGAACTCCGGCAATACAAACATGCGCTGACCGCCGCCAAAATCCACGCGACTCAGGCAGAAATCGTGCTCATTGAATATGCGATACCGATGGCGCCTCCTGAGCTGCCCAGCTCGGCGTACCTGCAATAAACCTCGCGCAAATGGCTGGATAACGGGGCGATGCAGGCAATTTTCGCCCGTGGCGAAGGATCATCTACTTTCGCGGCTAGTTTTCCTGAGGCCTGAATCCCAGCGCCCGCATCGCAGGCGTCACCGACTGATTCATAAAAGAGTGATCGCTCCAAGGGGCATTACCCCGGTCGAGGCGGGCATGAATGTTGGAGATGTTCCATTGCGAACCGCTCTGCAGCCGCTCCAGTTCATCCCAGGAAACCGGCACCGATACCCCCATCCCGGGTCGCGCGCGAAGCGACCATGCACAGGCGGTCGTCGCGCCGAAGCCGTTGCGGATGTAATCCAGGAAGATCCTGCCGACACGATTGCGGCTGCCGCTCTTGGCGCTGAAACGCTCCGGCAAGGTCTGCGCCAGGTGCGTCACGATGGCGTGCGAGAAATCCTTGACGGTGTCCCATCCGTGCTGTCGCCGCAGCGGGACAAGGATGTGAAGCCCCTTCCCGCCGCTGGTCTTCAGCAAGCTTTGCAATCCGATTTCCTGCAGGAATCCGCGCACCAGCATGGCCGCCTCCTGCATCGCGGCCCAACTGACGTTGCTACCGGGGTCAAGATCGAAAATGAAGCGATCCGGCTTGGCGGGTGATGTCCGCGTACCGTTCCACGCATGGAATTCAAGGACATTCATCTGCGCGGCACTGAGCAAACCAAGCGGTGCTGCGACTTCGATATAAGGCGGATGGTCCGGGTCTATCGCCTGGGGCAGCGAACGGATTCCTTCCATCGCGCGTTGCTCGAGATGCTTCTGAAAAAACAGCTCCCCGCCTACGCCCGTGGGCGCCCGCACGAGTGATACCGGACGTCCTTTCAAATGCTCCATCATCAGCGGCGCGACTAAGGCGTAATAGCGCAGCACCTCGATTTTCGACGTGCCGTGCTCTTTGTCGACAAGGCGATCAGGATGCGTGACGCGCAGCGATGACAGAAGCGATGGCCGCGACGTCGGCGCCATTCCTCGTGCGGCACGCGTATCGCCTCCCTCGGCTCCGGGCGCCGGGCCGGCCGGCCCGCGGTGAGTTTCGTGCGGCTCGTCTTCGGCGAGCAACGCCGGTTTTTCGCGAACGATCGCCTCCGGCTTTTTGTCCGTGCGCAGCCCCCGGAATACGGCATGGCGCACGTGACCGCCCGCAGTCCAGTTCGAAAACGAGATTTCCGCGACCAGCTTCGGCTTGACCCAATGTACCTTGCGATGCTTGCCGGTCGGCCCTTCCAGCGGAGCCTCCTCGATGTGCAAGGCACGAAGCTTGCTCGAGAGCGTCGCCAACCCGGAATCGTCGAAACCGCTGCCGACGTTGCCTGCATAGCGCAACCGGCCGTCCTTGTCATGCACGGCAAGGAGCAGCGAGCCGAATCCCGTGCGGGAACCTTGCGGATCGGTATGGCCGACGATGACGAATTCCTGCCGTTGCCCGCACTTCAGTTTGATCCAGTCCGGGCTGCGTCGCTGGGTATAGGGTGAGTCGACGCGTTTGCCGATCATGCCCTCCAGCCCTAGCCGGCAAGCAGAAGCAAGGATGTCCTGCGGATCGACATCGAAGCTGTCGCTAAAGCGGATGTTGCCGGTCAGTTTGTCTGCGGCGCCGTCGAACAGGCTTTTCAGCAACTTTCGACGCTCGATGAGCGGCGCGTCGCGTATGTCGTAACCACCGCAATACGCCACGTCGAAAAGGTAATAGACGATATCGTTGGTATGGCGCCCGTCAAAGGCCTGCTGAAGCAATTGGAAGCTCGGCAAACCGTCCTCCCCGAGTACGACGATCTCGCCGTCGTACCAACCATCGGGCAACTTCATGTCTTGCACGGATGTCGCCAGCGCAGAAAGCTGTGCGGTCCAGTCATTGCCGTTACGCGTCCACAACTGCACCGAACGACCTTCCACGCGCGCCAGCAGCCGGTAGCCGTCAAACTTGAGTTCATACGACCACTCCCCGGCGTCCGCCGGCGGCTGCTCAACCAGCGTCGCCAGTTGCGGGGTGAACTTTTCCGGCAAGGCCGATTTTGTTGCTACTTGCAGTGCGGCCTCTTTGCTCGCCGTGCCGGATTTGTCCGGCAAGGACGGCGGATCGAACGCAGCGACGCTATCGGGGCGTTCATCCACCACGCTGAATTCGGCATCGGCTCGTGCATAGTCGTCTTTTTCCTTGATGAGCAGCCACGGATCCTGGCGCCCCTCGCGCTTGTTCATTCTCACCAGCGCCCATGTCCCAGCCAACTTGTGCCCGTAGAGATGAAATTTCAAATGACCGGCTGCATAGCCTTTCGCGGCGTTGCCGATCGGCTCCCATGTCCCTTTATCCCAGATGATCACCTTGCCCGCACCGTACTGCCTGGCAGGAATCTCGCCCTCAAAGGTATTGTAGGAAATCGGATGATCCTCAACGTGCATTGCCATACGCTTGATGTGCGGATCGAAGCTCGGCCCTTTCGGAACGGCCCAGCTTTTCATGGTGCCGTTGAGCTCGATGCGAAAGTCATAGTGCAGGCGTCGCGCCCAATGTTTCTGGACCACGAACGCCAGCCGCCCTTTGATTTTTTCACCTCGGGAACTCGGCTCCGGCGTGACCGAAAAGTCCCGCTTCTCCCGATAGCGCTTGAGTGAACCCGCCATCTTCTTTCCTAACTGAAAGCAGGCTGCAGCCGTGCAAGCCGGTCAGATTGTCGTTCCGGAAACACCATGAAAATGGTCAGAAAACGCCAAATAACTTAAGCACCAGCATCAGTCCCATCAGCACAAATATCACCAGGCCGAGAATAATCCGCGACGGCGCCTTCGACGCCGGGCCGCCTTCCATTCTCTCCTCCGTGCTAGGGGCGTGATCCGACATTCCGTTTTCTCGTTTATCCCTGGGCTGGTTCATCAGATAACTCCGCGTTCGTCCATGTCTCCCGAGCATAGACGTGCGCCCGGCGCTTGCCAGTCGGCCTTGCGCTTTATCAGCTGTAGGAAAAATTGAAGCCGCCCGCACGATAAATCTGCTTGTCTTACAGAATGAAGCGCATGACGCCGACAGCACGATCGGCCGCCTATGCGCATAATTTTTGCCATCCCGGCTTTCGCCCGCAATTCCATCATTTCATGGCTCCTCCATTCACCACATCCGCCGGTGCATTTCTACAGAGCGTTTTGCAGCCGCAAGGCCTCCAGGCGGAGCGCATCTGGAATTTATGGAATTTCACGCTGATGCTCTGCGGGATCGTGTTTTTCGCGATCGTCGCGGTGTTCCTGTATGCGCTGTGGCGCGCCCCGCGCGGTACGGCAGCCACCAAGGCCGACCTTGACCACGGCCATTCCCGACGCGCCCACCATCTCGCCATCGCATGGGCCCTCGGCTTGTCTGCAGCAGGGCTGGGCAGCTTGTTTGCGGTCGACCTGCTGACCGCCCGCAAGTTGTCGCAATTGCTGCCCGACGATGCCTTGCACATCGACCTGACCGGCCGCCAATGGTGGTGGCAGGCGACGTATCGCAACAGCGACGGCGCGCCCGACTTCATCGTCGCCAACGAATTGCAATTGCCGGTCGGCCGTACGGTTCTCATCCACCTGCGTAGCGATGATGTTATCCATTCACTCTGGATTCCCGCGCTGCATGGCAAACTCGACCTGATTCCGGGACGTACCGCCACACTGCGCCTGCGCGCCGACGCGCCCGGCAGTTACCGCGGCCAATGCGCTGAATTTTGCGGCGAGCAGCATGCACTGATGGCGTTGCTCGCCGCAGCAAAACCTGCCGGGCAGTATGAAGCATGGGCGGTGTCGCAACGTCGTCCTGCCGCGCCGCCACAAACCGCGTCGGCCAAACAGGGGCTTCGGGTATTTTTGTCCAATGGCTGCGCCTCCTGCCATACCATTCGCGGCACCGCCGCGAATGGTATGGCAGGCCCCGACCTGACGCACGTGGCCGCCCGCGAGACGCTGGCGGCCGGGATGCTGCCCAACCAGCGCGGACACCTGGCAGGCTGGATCGCCAATGCCCGCGCCATCAAACCGGGGGTGGCGATGCCGCCCTCGACATTGACGCCGGACGATTTGCACTCGTTGCTCGATTTCATGGAGACGTTGCGATGACGTCCGCCTCGCCTTCCCGCGCCAGCTCCACCCTCGTCGCTGACGCTTCGCAAGCTGATGCACTGGAAGCAACCTGGCGCGACCCGCCAGGCTGGCGCGGCTGGATATGCGCGGTCAATCACAAGACGATCAGCCGACGCTTCATGATCGCGACGTTCGTCTTTTTCCTGCTTGGCGGTGTGCTGGCGTTGATGATCCGACTGCAACTGGCGCAGCCGGCCAACACGGTTATCGGGCCTTCCCTTTACAACCAGTTGTTCACCATGCACGGCACGACCATGATGTTCCTCTTTGCCGTGCCGGTCATGCAGGCAATCGCGATCTACCTGATTCCCCTGATGATCGGCGCGCGCAGTGTCGCCTTCCCGTTGCTCAATGCGTTTGCGTATTGGATCTTCGTATTCGGCGGAACGATGTTGTATGTCGCATTCGTCGTCGGCAGCGGGCCTGACGTAGGCTGGTTCGCTTATGTGCCGTTGTCGCTGACCTCCTATTCCAGCGGTAAAGGAGTCGACTTCTGGGCGCAGATGATCACCTTTACGGAATTGTCAGGCCTGATCGAAGCCATCGTCATCATCACCACCATCCTGAAAATGCGTGCTCCCGGCATGTCCTTGCAGCGCATGCCCTTGTTCGCCTGGGCGATGCTGGTGACGTCATTCATGGTGCTGTTTGCCATGCCTGCGGTCATGTTCGGCAGTACCGCGCTCATCACTGACCGCCTCGTCAATACCCAGTTCTACAGCACGGCGGACGGCGGTGACGCGCTGCTGTGGCAACATCTCTTCTGGTTCTTCGGGCACCCCGAGGTGTACATGATCTTCATTCCGCCACTGGGTTTTTTGTCCCAGATCATCGCTACGTTTTCACGTCGTCCCATTGTCGGCTATCCATTGATGGTGCTGGCGTTGATTGCCACCGGCTTTCTCGCATTTGGCCTGTGGGTCCATCACATGTTCGCCACCAATCTTCCCGACATCGGCAAAGCCTTCTTTACCGCCGCGAGCCTGTTGATCGCTCTGCCGACAGCAGCGCAGATATTTTGCTGGCTTGCCACGTTATGGAGTGGCCGGCTCTCTCTGCGCACGCCTTTGCTTTTTGTATTGGCATTCTTCGTGATCCTGCTGTTGGGCGGCTTGACCGGGATCATGCTGGCGCTTGTGCCTCTTGATCTGCAGTTGCATGACAGCTTTTTCGTGGTCGCACATTTGCATTACGTCTTGCTTGGCGGCGCGGTCTTCCCGCTATTTGGCGCCATCTATTACTGGTTCCCGAAATTTACCGGACGCTTGCTGAACGAACGGCTGGGCCGCTGGCAATTCTGGCTGTTTTTTGTCGGTTTCAATGTGAGTTTTTTTCCGATGCACATCCTCGGCCTGCAAGGCATGCCTCGTCGGGTCTACACCTATCCGGTACAAATGGGTTGGGGCGCGCTGAATTTTTTGTCGACCATCGGCGCAATGACGATTGGGGCGAGCGTGCTGGTGTTTTTGTTTAACGTATGGCGCAGCCTGCGTCGCGGCGAAGCGGCCGGACCGGATCCCTGGGGCGCGGGAACGCTGGAATGGAGCGTGCCGTCGCCGCCGCCGGCAGGCAATTTCGTTGCAGTGCCCGTCGTGCACGCCCGGGAACCGTTGTGGGCGCCGCCCGTGCAACCGTCTTACGTCACCGGCCTGTCGAACACCGATCGGGAAGTATTGATCACGTCGACCGTCGAAGCGCAGCCGGACCATCGCTTCTGGTTGCCGCCACCCTCGCCGTGGCCGTTTCTTTCCGCCGTTGCGTTAACCATCTTGTTCATCGGATCGATATTCACGCCCTGGGCGGTGGTATGGGGAGCGATCCCGGTGGCGATCACGACCACCTTGTGGTTCTGGCCGAAGAAAGCCCGCACATCCGCGCGTACCTCCACCGAGGTGCGACCATGACCGACGAGATGCATCGCTCAGGCGATCCTGCGAAACAGGCGGTGCAACGAGGCGACTCGCTCGACGTCAGCGCCCTCCCCACCTTCGCATTCGGGTCTCGAAGCACCACCTGGTGGGGCACGATGGGCATGGTATTGGTGGAAGGCACGGTGTTCGCCCTCGGCGTCATGAGCTACTTCTATCTGCGCAGCCAGTCGGATCAATGGCCGGACGGCGGCATCGCGCCCGACCTGATGTGGGGTTCGCTGAATACCTTGCTCATGCTGCTCAGCTGCATTCCCAATTGGTGGACGAACGCGGCCGCCAAGCAATTCGACCTGCGCAAAGTCCGGATCGGGCTTTGCGTCTGCATGGTTTTTTCGCTGTTGTTTCTCGGCGGCCGCGTCGGCGAGTTCGCCTCGCTCAACGTCAAGTGGAGCGACAACGCTTACGGCTCGGTGACGTGGATGTTGCTGGGGTTGCATACCACCCATCTGGTTACCGACACCTATAACACGCTGGTGCTGACGGTCCTGTTTTTCACCGGCCCAGTGGAAGCCAAGCGCTTTGTCGACGTCAGTGAAAACGCCGCTTATTGGTATTTTGTGGTCATCAGCTGGGTTGCCATTTATGCAGTGATTTATGGCGGTGCGCGACTTTAGCCGATAGCGACCAGGAGAAAACAAGGACACCGACGAGCATGATTTCCCGCTTCTTCATTTCACCACTCATGGCGCTGGCGGCGTTAATGACCGGCGCCATGGCGCATCCGATTGCAGATGCCGCCTCGACAGCAAGCTCCGTCGCGCTCGATCTTTTTGTCGATGGCTGCCTTGCGGCGTCCTTATTGCTCTATGCGATCGGCGCCGCGCGCTTGTGGCGACGCTCCGCCAAAGGGCGCAGCGTCCGTCTGCGACACGGTGTTTTTTTCTTGCTGGGGTGGCTGGCGCTGGCTGCGGCTTTGCTGTCGCCGGTAGATACGATGGGCAGTGCGTCGTTTGCAATGCACATGATCCAACACGAATTGTTGATGATTGTCGCCGCCCCGCTACTGGTGATGAGCTATCCATTCGGCACGTGGATGTGGGCATGGAGTCGTCATGCGCGCCATGTGTTGGGCAGGGCCAGCAATCATCCGGTTGTCGAACGCTGCTGGCGCGCCCTCACCCGACCTTTGCATGCCTGGGTCTTGCATTTTGCGGCGCTGTGGCTGTGGCATGCTCCACCGCTATTCAATGCCGCCCTGCGCAACAACGGCGTCCATGCCCTGCAGCATGCGAGCTTCCTCTTTTCGGCCCTTTTATTCTGGTGGGGCGTACTTGGGGAGCTGGATCGCGACAAGGAACGCGGTGCTGCGATTCTCTATTTATTTACCACCATGATGCATACCGGGGCGCTGGGCGCCTTGTTTGCCATGTCCACGACCGTCTGGTATGCGCCCTATCTTCAGCAATTCAATCCGCTTGGACTATCCGCATTGGAAGACCAGCAACTGGGCGGTCTGATCATGTGGATTCCAGGAGGACTGGCCTATGTCATCGCAGGACTGATGCTGTGTGCCCAGTGGTTGCGACCGCCATCGACATTATCGGAGCGCGCACGATGAGAAGAGGATTCTTGCCCCTGGCATGGCTGCTGTGCTGCCTGATAGCGACGGGCTGCAAGCAAACTGCACCGGCGGTGGAGGCCAACAGCGTCGCCGGCGACCCGGCACGCGGACAGCATCTTCTGGCCACTTACGGTTGCGCCGCATGCCATCGCATCAAGGGCGTGGCGCCGGGCCAGAATCCGGTGGGTCCGGATCTGCGTTCCGTGGCCGACAACAGCTACCTGGCCGGGGTGCTACCGAATACCCAGCAAAACATGGTGCGCTGGCTGATGCATCCGCGCAGCCTCAGCCCTGGAACGGCAATGCCTGAACTCGGCGTGACCGAGCAGGACGCCCGGGATATGGCGGCTTATCTCTATGCGCAATAGAAATCACATTGTCCTCAAAGGAAAACGACCGCTGACGTCGCTCCGACTGGTCGCGAGCACCTTGCTGGCATGTGCCGCGTTGCTCGTGCTCGCGGCGGCCGTCGTCATCTGGAGCGGCTGGTACAACGTCGGCGCGGCGGTTCAACACTGGCAGCCGGTCTACACCCTGCTGGAATTTTCGATGCGGCGTTCCGTGCAGAATCACGCTGCGGAAACGGTGGCGCCGCCGCTTACGCAGGCGCTCAGCCGACAAGGCGCGGGTTTATACCGCAGTTATTGCCTGGCCTGCCATGGCGCTCCCGGCATCGCGCCCGACAGGATGGGTCGCAGCATGCAACCGGTCCCCGGCCCGTTGGCGGCCGCCCGACGGCGCTGGAAGCCCAATGAGCTGCACTGGATTATCCGCAACGGCATCAAGATGAGCGGCATGCCGGCGTGGGAATTTCATCTGACCGATGCCGAGACCTGGGCGCTGGTGGCTTATCTGCAGTATCTTCCCGACGCTGCACCGGCCCGCGCCTTACCGGCTACGCCGGAAGATCCCGAACCCGTGGGGCCCGCCGACAATGCCGATCCTTCCAATAACCTTGAACGCGGTCGCCATGCACTTTCGCAATACGGGTGCCGGTCCTGCCATGCCATTGCCGGTGTCAGCGGTTCACAAGTCCAGATCGGTCCGGCACTCCAGGGCCTCGATGAGCGCAGCTACATTGCAGGTTACTTGCCCAACACGAACGAAAATCTCGTGCGCTGGATACGCCATCCCAAATCCATCAAGCCCGATAGCGCCATGCCTGACCTCGAGGTGACGCAGCAAGATGCCGAGGACATGGCGGCGTATTTGCGGTCGCTGAAAAAATAACATCGCCGACGGCCACGACGCGAGCGTGCGCCCGACCTTCTCCGTCAGCCGGGTCCTACCTGCAGTTGGGGCCTCCGCTGATAGTTATTTCGCCGGCGTGCGCTCACCATTTGGATCGAGCGGGATAGCGCGAACAAGGCAACCGATTCTTTCCCGCCGCATCACATGCGCAAGATCGAACCCCAGCCATTTACGGAGCAAAGGAGCAGAGTCATGGACAAGGACCCTTTTCACAAATCGCCGCCGCCGAACGAGATCGTCAGCCGACCGGACCAGGAAACGCCGGGCAAGGAAGGAACCATGGGAGGAACGCCTCCATTAAACGCCCGCGCCGGTATTCAAAGCGCACGTAAAGACGGCGTGCTCGACGTCGTTGAGGAGAAACAAGCCGTGGACGACAGCGCCGTCGCACCACATCCTGAAGGCAAACGCGACAGTTGACGCGGCGAGGTCGCGAAGCACACCTCTTCCGATGCGACGAGGCGAGGTGATGATCTGATGCAGTCCCTCTGAAGGAGAACGAGATGAAAACATGTGTACGTTTGCTTGGGCTGGTGCTGAGCGCCGGCTGCCTGACAAGCGCCATGGCCCAGTCGACGGGATCGACCAAGGGTCCGGGTTCCAGCGTGACGGGACGTCCCGCGCCCAAGAAACAGGATGACGGCGCCATCAATCGCGGCACATTGAGCGGCGGTGAACGAGGTTCCGGGGCAAGCGGCACGGGCGCCTCATCCGGCGCCAAGGGCACCGGCGGCATGAACGGCGGCGGCAGCGCCGGTTCGGCCAGCGGGACTTCCAGCGTCAGCGGTGCTTCGTCTGGCGGCAACGGAGGCAATACCAGTTCAGGATCTTCGGCGTCGAACCAGACGAACGACACGGGCAATTCAGGCAATGGCTCAGGCGGCAGCGGCACCAATACAACACGTACGCCGAACTCATCCGGCACCGGCCGCAGCCAATAGCTCACGGTGGCGGCGACGCTCGCGTTTCGGCGCGGTTCGACTACCGCCTCCCCAACAACCGAGGCTGCAGCGCGCAGCAGCAGCCTGACAGCTTTCATCCAAACTTGACTTCACGGCGTTGGCAGACCGTCTCCTCTGGCTGATGCACAAGCCAGCCGGAGGGACTTCCATGCCAAAAATCCACAAGCCGCAAGCCGCCCTTCTACAGCCGCCGACGACGGCGCATTCCGATTCTCGGACGAACATGCCGACCGTCGAGCAGATGACCGCCGGCATTCTGCTTCTTTGCCTGCTGGGCGGACTCGCCGTATGGCTTCACGGCGCCCCTCCCTTGCGCGGTGCACTGCTGGGCGGATTGGCGGCCGCATTGGCGACGGCTGCCGGAACCATTCCGGTGGCGCTGTCAAAAGGTTTCTCGCGATGCGCCTCTGCCTGTTTTCTCGGCTTTGGCGCCGGCGTCATGTTGGCGGCATCCACGTTCTCATTGATCATTCCCGCACTGGAAGCCATCCAGTCGCACGGCGTTCCGCGCTGGGGAGCCAGCGCTCAGGTTGCGCTGGGCGTACTGCTGGGAGCAGGTTTCGTTCTCGTGCTGGATCGTTGGGGATCAACGGCCCTCCCCGGCTTGCACAGCGGTGCAGATACGCCCGATGCCTCCAAGGCGTGGTTGTTCGTGCTGGCAGTCGCCTTGCACAATATTCCCGAGGGTATGGCGATTGGCGTCGGCTATGCCGGCATCGCGCATTCACAAGCCAACACGCTCGCAGCCGGCATCGCCATTCAGGATATTCCGGAAGGCCTGGTCGTTGCGGCAGCCCTTCGCAGTGTCGGCTATCGCAAGGGCATATCGATCAGCATGGGGATTCTTTCAGGCGTGGTTGAACCGATTGCAGCAGTGCTTGCCGCGGCCATCGTCAGCACATCGGCAGTGTGGCTGCCGTGGGGCCTGGCAGGCGCGGCCGGGGCCATGCTGTTTGTCATTGCGCACGACGTGATCCCCGAAGCGCATCGCGACGGCCATCATCTTGCCTGCAGCTGCAGCATTGTCGGCGGATTCATTTTGATGATGCTGCTCGATACCGCTCTGTAAATTTCTCCCGCTCTCGTACCTCTGCGTTGTCGCGTTTCCCTTATCGAACGAGGAGCACAAGCTCGGCTTCAGCGACGCTGTCATCCTCGCCAGAGTGCGCCGACCTGAAGAGTGGACATGCTCCGATGTCGAGACTCGACAAAACTATTTACGATCTGTCTCACCAGGTTTGCAGAACGTCCTGGTTTTTACTTAACCCCTTAAGGAGAAACACAATGGCTGATCAACAAAACCAAGGTAACACCAGCAACCGCGGCTTCGCTTCGATGGATCCTGAAAAGCAACGTGAAATCGCAAGTGAAGGCGGCAAGGCTTCCCACGAAAAAGGAACCGGACATGAGTTCAGCTCCGAGGAAGCACGCGAAGCCGGCCGCAAGGGCGGCCAAAACAGCCATGGCGGCGGCGGCAACAACCAATCCCGCTAATCCTTAGCCCCAGGCTGACGGGCCGCATGTCCAGGATGTCCGACATGCGGCCTGATTCACGAACCGAACTCTATGTCCGGTATTGCGCAGCCTTCCCCTCCCTGTAAAGGAGAAGTTATGTTTGCTCACAATAAAAGACTGCAGTACACCGTGCGTGTCAGCGAAACCAATCCCGGACTTGCCAACCTGATGCTGGAGCAATTCGGCGGCCCCCAAGGCGAGCTTGCGGCTGCATGCCGGTACTTCACCCAGGCATTGTCGGAAGACGACCCCGGCCGCAAGGATATGTTGTTCGACATCGCCACCGAAGAGCTCAGTCATCTGGAAGTGATCGGCAATATCGTCGTCATGCTCAACAAAGGCGCCAAGGGGCGTCTGGCCGAGGGCGTGGAAGAAGAAGGCGAGATCTACCGCTCCATTACCGGCGCCGGGAACGACAGCCACCTGACGCAGGTGCTCTATGGCGGCGGCGCCCCCTTGGTCAATTCGGCCGGCGTTCCCTGGAGCGCCGCCTACATCGACACCATCGGCGAACCCACTGCCGACCTTCGCTCCAACATCGCCGCCGAAGCACGCGCCAAAATCGTTTATGAACGCTTGATCAATTTGACGTCTGACCCCGGCGTCAAGGAAGCGCTCGGATTCTTGATGACGCGCGAAATCGCGCATCAAAAATCATTTGAAAAGGCTCTCTATGCTATTACCCCCAATTTCCCGCCAGGAAAAGCGCCTGGAGATCCGCGCTTTGCCAGCGTCTATTACAACCTGTCGCGCGGCCCCGGCGAAGAGCGCGGCCCGTGGAATCAAGGGGAAAAATGGGAGTTCGTCTCCGATCCTGACGAGCAACTCAACGTTGACGGCAAAGGCGGCGACGCGACTGCCGAGCTCAGCACCGATGAAAGCGCCACTGTGGCCCAGATGGCGGTGCGTACTGCCTCCGCGCAGACCGGAGATCCCCTTACAGGCGCCGAACTGGGAATGGGAGGAGCCGAGGCGGGAAAGGCCTCAGCGGCAAAAGAGCCGCCCACATCCGCCTGAACTTCAGCAATTTTCGAAGCGGCTGATTTGCTGTTCCTTGCCCACGGGCGAAGCCTGAATTTCCTGTGGCTTTCCCCTGACTTTCCTTTCCATCGATGGAGAATGAGATGACTGCAAAAACCCTGAGAGATCTTTTTATTCATAGTCTGTCGGATGTCTATAGCGCCGAAAAACAATTGACCAAAGCATTGCCAAAATTGGCGCGCGCCTCAACCTCCCCGCAGTTGAAGCAAGCCTTCGAAACGCATCTGGAAGAAACCAATGGCCAGATCGAACGGATCGACCGTGTTGTCCAGGCCTCGGAGTTGCGGCTCAAACGCATCAAATGCGTGGCCATGGAAGGATTGGTGGAGGAAGGCCAGGAACAGATCGACGAGATCGAAAAAGGACCGGTGCTTGACGCGGCTTTGATCGGCGCCGCGCAAAAGGTGGAGCACTACGAGATCGCCACCTATGGCACGCTCGCTGCGCTGGCCAAGAAGCTGGGCTACGACGAGGCGCTGAAATTGCTGTTGGAAACGCTTGAAGAAGAGAAAGCGACCGACAAGAAGCTGACTGAAATCGCTGAGCAGGAGATGGCAGAAAACGACGCATGAGACCGCTCATGCTTCTGCGCAGTCAGTACGTCCGATTTCGCAGCCAGGTCTCTTTTCCCCCTTTTCCTGTTTCCGTTTAATCCGACCACGAGGCAACCAATGACTACCTCCCCCTCCGATAACCTCCTCGACTGGCTCCGCGACGCCCATGCGATGGAGCAGCAGGCCGAGCACATGCTGAAGGCGCAAGCCGAGCGCATCGAACATTATCCCGAGCTGAAAGCACGGATCGAGCAGCACATTGAAGAGACCCTGGGCCAGCAGGCCTTGCTCGACAGTTGCATTCAACGTCTGGGCGGATCGCCATCCGTGCTTAAGGACATGGGCGGAAAACTCATGGCCTTCGGGCAGGCGGTGGGCGGCATGGCCATGACGGATGAAATCGTCAAGGGTGCTATTGCCGGCTACGTCTTTGAGAATGTCGAGATTGCTACCTACACCGTGCTGATCGCGGCTGCAGAGCAAGCCGGCGACGCGGAAACACAGCGTGCCTGTGAGCAGATCATCCAGGAAGAACGCGCCATGGCGGAGTGGCTGCTGGCGCATTTGCCTTCCGTGACCAAGCAGTTCCTGGCGCGCTCGGCAATTCCGGATGTCACGGCAAAAGTCTGATCCTCCGCAGCGCCGGCATGCCGGTACGGTAACGCCGGATCGACCAATTCTTTACCAGAGTTTTACCCAGATGGAGCACCACCTGGCGATCTTTGCTCGCCTTTCATTTTTTGTTCATCGGGCCGAAAACGGCTCATCACTTTAGGAGACATCCATGAAACGTAAACTTATCACTCTGCTTCTCGTTAGCGCCTTCGCTGCTTCTACGGCATATGCCCAAACGGGTTCGTCGACAGCCACAGGCAGCAGCGGCACAGGAGCCAGCAGTACAGGCAGCGGCAGCAGCAGCGGCAGCAGCGGCACCAGCCAGTCGCGAAGCGGCAAGCAACGGCATAACAGCGGCTCAACGACAGGCAGCCAGTCATCGGGATCCGATAGCGGCTCGAACAGCGGCTCCGTCAATGGCGGAAGTTCGGGCGCCGGTTCCAGCGGTTCCAGCGGCAGTTCCAGTGGTTCCGGCGGTATGGGTACCGGTGCCGGCAGCACAGGCAGCGGTTCAAGCGGTTCCACCGGTGGTGCCGGTTCGAGCGGCGGCGCAGGCTCGGGTGGCGCAGGCGGCACAGGACGCTAACTTGCCGGAAGCCGCCGGCAGTGGTCGGCAGCTCCTTCTTCGCGATGCCGGGTCCTTGCTGTTGGGGCCCGGCGCAGATGGAAGAGAGGCGTCAATGAAAAGAGTAGCAGATCCAATGACTCACAGACCGATAGTCTCCAACGCCAAAAAACCGCCCCGTGCTGCATCGAGAGGGGCGGCTTCGACGCCTGCGCTGCGCGCAGAACTAGGCTCGGAAGCAGCACGAAAAGAAGCCGTAGCAAAGACACGGCGAGCAGGCCGTGGAAACTCATCGCGGTGAAACGCCAAGACATCCTGAGCAGCCAGTGCGGCCATGATCCCGCCTTCGCATCGCATCGTTTGTCGCCGCTGGCAACTCCGCTCTTGTACCGATAAGCGACGGCAACCGCGGCGGCAATCTTTCGTTCTTTTGCGCCGGCATGGGCATGTGGACTATTTTCCTATTCCGACGACTCAGAAGGCGCTTGCGGACCCGCCTGACTGCCGGATTTTATTTTTTTATCGACAACTGCTCCAAGGGAGTTCTCATGCCTATTCCACTAAAGAAGATTTCTGAACAGACCGTCGTGATCACCGGGGCCACCAGCGGCATCGGCCTGGTCACGGCCCGACTTGCTGCATCGCGCGGCGCCAACCTCTTGTTGATCGCTCGCAACGAGGACGCCCTGACACGAATTGCAGAAGAGCTGGATCCTGCAGGAGAAAAAACCATCTGGGCAGTCGCCGACGTGGCCGATCGCTCTGCGCTGGAAGAGGCTGCCGACAAGGCGATCGCGCAATTTGGACGCATCGATACCTGGATCAATAACGCCGGGGTATCCATCTATGGCCGCAATACCGAGGTCTCCCTGGAAGATCAGCGCCGCCTTTTCGATACCAACTACTGGGGTGTCGTCAATGGCAGCCTGGTCGCCGTCAAGCACTTGCGCCAGGCCGGCGGTGCGATCATCAATCTGGGCAGTGAGTTGTCGGACGTGGCAGTACCTCTTCAAGGGGCCTACTCGGCTTCCAAGCACGCGGTCAAGGGCTTTACCGACTCGCTTCGGGTCGAGTTGGCCGAAGAAAACGCTCCGATCTCCGTCACCCTGATCAAACCGGCAGGAGTGGACACGCAGTTTGTCCTTCACGCCAAGAATTACATGGAGGTGGAGCCCAAACTGCCGGCGCCGGTCTATGCGCCGGTCATTGCCGCCGAAGCGATTCTGACGGCGGCTCAGCAGCCGCGGCGGGACATCTACGTCGGCGCCGCGTCCAAGCTGATCTCAAGCACCAACAAATGCGTTCCTGCTCTGCTGGATATCTATCTCAAGAAGTGCATGTTCTCCCAACAACGCACGGAGACGCCAAAAACCGACGATCGAAACGCCTTGCATGCGCCCCTTCCCAACGCATCGATACGGGAGCGCGGAGGGGCAGCGAAAGTGATGCCGCTCTCTCCCTATACCTTCGCCACCTCGCGCGCGCCCGTGGCTTCGCGGTTGGCTTTCCTGGGGCTCGCACTGGTTCTCGGTCGTGCCTTGACAAGCCGAAAGCGCGTCTGAAAAAGAGCTGCGTCAAGAAGCTTGTCGCCGGCTTTCCGGCAGTCATGGAAAGGGGATGCCCGACCCATCGGTCGCGACATCCCCTTGTCCTGTTTTCCGTTGACCGCCGGCGGCTGGCCGGCGGGCTGTGTTATTTACCGGCTGTTGTGCCCCGGATGTTCCTTACTTGGGCAGGTCGGAAGATATGTCGGCAAGCGCCTCATCTGTCTGTGGTTGTTCTTCCTTGGAGGCGATATCGCCCAAGGTGACAATACCGACCAGTTGCTTTTCTTCGTTGAGGACCGGCAGGCGACGCAACTGATCTCCTCCCATGTATTCCAGGGCTTCGTCCACGGTCTGCTTTTCCAGGCAATAAGCCACTTCGCTGCTCATCAATTCCTTTACCTCTAACCGTTCCATCGAAGGATGCTTCGCCAACCCGCGCACCACCAGGTCCCGGTCCGTGACGATCCCTACCAGTTTACCGCCGTCGCAAACGGGCAAGGACCCGACATCCAGTTCGTCCATCAGTCTGGCCGCCAGCGTCACCTGATCGTTCGGTTGCAACGTCCTTACCCCACGCGTCATTACTTCTGCAACAGTTGTCATCTTCATCTCCTTATCAATCTCTACGACAAAATAAATGAGGCGCGCAGAGAGCGGCCTCATACCTGTGGACCCGATATTGCTACGGGGTCAGCACCACCTTGCGGCAATCCTCTTCCCTTTTATCGAACACCCGATAGCCTTCGGCAGCCTGATCCAACGAAAGCCGGTGAGTAATGATGGCTTCCGGTTGCAATTTTCCTTCCTGGATAAAATTCAGCAGCTCGGGCATGAAACGCTGGACGTGGGTCTGGCCCGAGGTAAAAGAGATCCCTTTTTCGAAGGCGTCGCCGAATAAAAATCCATGAATAAAGCCGGCATATACGCCGGGTACGCTCACCACCCCGCCACGGCGGACGGCAGCTATGCATTGCCGCAAGGCGTGGCCGCTGCTGCCTTCCAGTTTCATGGCCGTCAGTGTGGTTTCCAGCCGGCTGCCCTTCGCCTCGAAGCCGATCGCATCGATGACGGCGTCAACCCCGCGATTCGCGGTGTTTTCAATGATGTATTGCGCGGCATCGATGTCGTCGAAATTGACGGGAATAACGCCGTACTGATTTTTTGCGAACTCCAGCCGATAGGGATGGTGGTCGACCATGAAGATCTTTTCCGCTCCGAGCATGCTGGCGCATGCCGCAGCCATTTGCCCTACGGGGCCCGCGCCGAAGATGGCCACCGTCGAGCCGCGTTGGACTTTGCCATTCAGCACGGCTTGATATCCGGTCGGCAAGATATCGCTCAGAAACAATACCTGTTCGTCGGCTAGACCGGCGGGAATCTTGATGGGTCCGACGTTCGCCTTGGGCACCCTGACATATTCCGCCTGCCCGCCGGGAATGCCGCCATATTGATGGGTATATCCGAACATCGCCGCGCCTGACCGGATCGATTTTTTATTCATGAGCGTACCGGCGTCAGGGTTCGTCGTCTCGCATGCCGAATACAAATGCTGATCGCAAAAAAAGCAATGTCCGCAGGCGATCACGAAGGGCACCACGACGCGATCGCCTTTCTGCAGTTTGGACACTGCAGGCCCTGTCTCCACCACGATGCCCATGAACTCATGGCCAAGAATATCGCCGGCTTTCATGCCGGGGACCTTTCCCCGGTACAAGTGGAGGTCGGATCCGCAGATGGCGGTAGCGGTGACGCGAATAATAATATCGTCGGGTTCCTGGATAAGGGGATCGGGCATGGCCTCCACCCGAACGTCGTGGCTGGAATGATAAACAAGAGCGCGCATGGGAATCTTTCAAAGGGCTCGAAACGCCGAGCAGTGGATAACGACGGGCCAATGCGCCGCGCATCACTCCGAATCGGAGCGCGCTTTCCTGGCAGAGGGGCTATTGGTGGAAATAATCTGTTCCGGCTTGGCGATCTCCTTGTTTGCGGTGTCGGTGGAGGTTTCACGGTTTTCGATCGCCCCTGTGGGTGAAGCACCCGGGCGTACGGTGGCGTCGCCGGCGCCTTGCGCAGGCGAAGTATTTTCGCGGGAGGGCAGCCTCTTTTCGATACTCATGTTTATCTCCTGGTCCTTGGTTATAAAAAACACCGCTCTGCACAGAGCGTAGAGCGGTGTAAAGCCAGAAATCGACTGGCCAGGAGGAATTTATTTGGTGTTCTTGTGGCTTTGCTGACCAGCCTTGACATGCTGTTCGTGGCTGCCGCCGCGCGAGCCTGCCGATTGGCTTTGGTTCGACGAGCCGGAGCTGGAACCTGTGTTCTTGTGGCTTTGCTCACCGGCCTTGACATGTTGCTCGTGGCTTCCACCGCGGGTGTTTTGAGTAGACATAGCGTAAATCTCCAAAAAAAGGAAAGGTAGCGCCTCGCCAAACATTGACGTGACAGGTAAATTCTAAGGACGAACCTCGTTTCTGATTAGCGGCAGATGTCGCTTCCTTGCGTAAGGAAGAACTGTCAGCTTTGTCAGCCGCTCTTGTCGAGCTTGGCGCCATGCGCTGCCTCCTCCCTGCGACGCAAAAATTTTCCGCTCGCCTGCGGGTCCGGCGCATCAGTGGTGCAGCAATGCCGTAGAGCGTCCTGCGCCGGGATGAGACGCCGCACGGAACACATTGGAACCGCAGCCTTTCGAAGGGATGACGATGATATCCGTCGAGGTAAGGGATACCGTGTTGATGCCGGACAGTTTCGCGATTGAACGTTACCGACCCGGCAGGGAGGAAGTGGCCGGATGAATGGCGCGAGGGAGACGACGAAACAGCGGGGGTAACAGGTGGCGCGTCTTCACGCCTTACTTGACGATGATATTGATGCCATGGCTCAGCATATGACCATAGGAGCGTTGCGCCCCGTCGGCAAATTGCGCGGTCAATTTGTATTTTCCAGGCGGGAGAGCGACCTCGACTTCGGTCTCTCCCTGGTCGTAATGCAAATGCGTGTCGTCAACGGGAACTACCTTGCCTTTTCTTACCGGCCCGTGGTCAATCAGCAGAGTGAGGTGGCCCGTGCCTTCAACGACTTTGCCTGCGGGTCGCACCTTCTTGCCGGTGACGCCAAAACGCACCTTGAACGGACTGTTGACCGTCGCCCCGGATTTCGGCTCAAGTATCAGCAACGCGTTCTTTTCAGCATGCGCTACCGATGCGGCCGTCCCGGAGGCCAGCAGGCAAACGATAAAAAGGGGGCGAATAAAAAATGCATTCTTGCAAGACCGCATGGAAGTGTCCTCATCATGTCGTCCAAGGGGTTTCCGGCCCGGTTGCCCGGTCAGAGATCGTTCCTGTTCCGCATTTCTGCCATCACGCCGAGTACGTCTTCTTGCTCCGTACCCGCACTATCTCCATCCTCCCACGCTTGAAGGAATTTCAGGACCAACCAGGCACAGCAGATCAAAATGAAGCTGACGACAATAATCGCCACATTGAGAAGGCCGTACATGGTTTCTATCCTGTCACCGGATCATGTCGAAGTGAGTTTTGCAACATTCGCGGCTGTTGAAAAAAGGCTGACGATTGGATCCTGAAGAAGATGCGCGGTCGCCGGCGGAGGGCTAGCGGCTTCTATCTGGGATTCTCTTGGGTATTCCCGTTTCCCTGATCAGTCGCATCTTTCGCCTCTTTATCCTCACCTTTTGGAAACGCGAATTTTTCGTCAGCATGCTTGGTGGCGAGTTTTTCAGGATCGACCTGGACTGTGTCGGCGTTGCGAATTTCTTCCGGACTCTTGATAGGCATGTCGTACTCCTTTGAAAAACGTGGTTGCTCAAGCGGACGCTGCAGGAAGGCGATCTTCAACATGCATCCTGTTCTTCTTCGGCTAGATGAACCCCAGCTCGACAAGATCGACATCGGAATTCATGGCGTATGCATGTATCGTGATTATTGAGCAATTGGCGGTTTGGGGGGATCAGAAAAAAGCTTCAGTGTGTGTAGTCCAAACGGAAATACATCGCAGCAAGCCTCCTGCGCGGCTTGCCGACGATGTCATGGCAAGCGGATCAGAACAGCTTTCGCCAACCTCCTTCCCTGTCTTCCCGCGTATTCACTTCAATCATGATCCCCTCGGGCATGCGGCAGAAGAACCGCGAACCGCGTGTATTGTTGAACACCTCGGTCTCCATCGGTACGCCAAGCGCCTTGAAGGTCCGGTAAAGCTGTTTCACCTCCGCCAAGGTCGCCATCTCGAATCCGAAATGGAAATTCGCGGGCCAGCTTATGTCGTCGTTGGTGTGGTCGAGCACGATATCGAAACCGTCCCGCTCCAGGAGGATATGTTCGCCAACGGCGATAATCCGGCAGCCGAAATGCCGTTCAAAAAAAGCAGCCGTGGCAATCGGATCTTTCGTGGGCAGGCTGAGATGATTCAGCGGACCGGTGCATTGAGTCGTCATAGGAGATTCTTTCATCAGTTCAGGAATAAGGAGCGACGACAGCCGCTCCTTGCAAAGGGGCGTGTTTGTCACGCCGGGTTCATGAGCGCGAACATGGCGTCGTAACCGGCGTCCCGCTCCGCCCAGCGCCGCGGGAGATCGCGCTCGAGCAGCACTTCGCCGCGCGGCGTCTCGCCGTTTTCCAGCATGTGCAGCACCTCTGCCAGATAATCGTGCAGCGGCATCGCACGCCGGTCGCTGATCTGATGGACGCCGGTCAATCCGGTCTGCACATAGGAAGGTGAAAGCTCCAGCACTTCAATCGGGAAACCCCGCATCTGGTGCCGCAGCGACTGCAACCAGGAATGCAGGAATGCCTTGCTGGCGCAGTACGTCGGAAAATCCGCGCGCGGCACGAAGGCCAGCGCGGAACTGGTGGCCAGGAACGCAGCGTTGGGCTTGCCTTTGAGCAGCGGCAAGATGGCAGCCGCAACGCGCAGTACGCCCAGGATGTTGGTCTGGACAATAGCTTCCGCATCGTCCGCAGTCCAGCCATCAGACGCCATGTCTTCGGCGCGCGATATGCCGGCATTGGCGATCAGCACGTTAAGTTGCGGAAAACGCTCGCGCATCCGTTGCGACAGCTGCGTCAATGACGCCGCATTATTTACATCGATTTTCAGCCCTACGACACCTGGACGAGCCTCGACAATCTCGTCAAGCAGCGCCTGACGGCGTCCCGTAACGATAACGCGGTTGCCGCGGTCGTGCAGAGCCTCGGCAAGGGCGCGGCCGATGCCGCTGGTGCCGCCGGTCAGAAGAATGGTGTTGCCGGTGAGTTTCATGAAAAATACCTTTTGGTTCGGTTGCGGTAAAGCCGCCCACCAGACCTGCAGGTGCTGCCTCCCTCCGGATCGCCTTGTGACGAATCAACAAGGCGAACGCGGTCCAGACGATTTCCTTCGCGCAAACGGCGGATATCGACACTGGCAAACCTGTCATCTGAAGATTCCAGATAGGCGTATGCCCAGGAGGGCAGAGTATGCGGTCATCGTAACGGCGTCCTGAATCATCGGGAACTGCCCTGCTGGGCTCCTCTCGAAGGGGACGCGTTGGATGACGGTAACGCCTACGACAGCCGGTGAATCGGCTGCGGGGCGGAGTTTAGCCGAGAATCCCGGCGGCGGTCAACACTGGACTGGGCCTGGTCGATACGCCGCCGGCCGTCGATGTGCATGCGCTTTGGGCAGACCGATCAGGCAAAAAACGCCGCCCTTCTTGCGAAAGGAGGCGTTCCCGAATTGCGGCAAATGACTGAATGGCGGTCGTTGACTTAAAAACCAAGGCGACGCAAATCCTCCTCAACAAACGCCTGCCCGCTGCGATTCTTCACCGCCGGCAACTCCGCGACTTTCGCGCGCCAGGCCTGCAAGGCGCTCAACTCGGCAGCGATTGGAATTCCCGCTGCATCCGCAAACGCCAGGCCGGCAAACACCGTGATGTCGGCCATCGAGAATTGCTCGCCCGCGACATAGCTATTGTCGCGCAAGATGCCGTCGAAGTACGCCATGCCCTGCAGGGCCCTGGCGCGCTCGCGCTCGCCCCATTCCTTGCGGTGCGCCCATTCCGGGCTCTTGTACTTTTGGAGGTCGCCGCCCAATCCGGGCGTCGCGTGATGGAAATAAATTCCGACTGCATCGATCAGACCGCTTTCGGCGCGGCGTTGCATCATGTGGATGATTGCCTTTTCCTTCGGTGTGCGGCCGGTCAGCACCGGATTGCCGTCAAGGTTGTCGAGGTATTCGGTAATCGCGGTACTTTCCGAAATCAGGGTGCCGTCGTCGAGTTCCAGCAGCGGCAGCACGCCCGAAGGATTCTTCGCGAGGAACGCAGCCTGTTTGTGCTCGGCGCCGATCAGGTCGACCGATTCGAACGTTACTTGCGAATCGAGATTCTTCTGCGCCAGCACGATGCGGATGCGTGCAGGATTGGGGAAACCGGGGCGGTCATAGATCTTCATTGTTACTTTCCTTCTCTGGCTGATTGTCGTTGTGTCTGTCTGCGGTTGATTGCTTCCCGGATATCCGCGAAGCTACTTCCGATGAACTTATCTATCTATCGGTAGATAGACATTAAAGTAGTACAATGACGCTGTCAACAACTATCTATCGATAGAGAGGTTTATTTCATCATGAGCGCAATCGATACCCGCGAAAAAATCATGGCTGCCGCCCGCAAGACCGTGCAGGCCCACGGCTACAACGCGCTGAGTTTCCGCGACCTGGCGGCGGACGTCGGGATCAAGAGCGCAAGCGTGCACTATCACTTCCCCACCAAGGGCGACCTTGGTGCGGCCCTCGCCCGCCGCTATACCGAGGACGGCATCGTCTATTTGGGAAACGTGATGGAGACGTGCAAGGATGCGCGCACCCGCATGAAAAGATATACGGAGATTTTCCGTGCGGCTCTGGTGGACGACAATCGCATGTGCCTGTGCGGCATCATGTCGGCGGAGCACAATGACTTGCCCCCGGAAGTGCGCGCCGAGGTCAATCGCTTCAACGATATCAACGTCGACTGGCTGACCGAAATGCTCACGCAAGCCGCAGCGGAAACCAAGCCGAAGAAGGCCGTGCGGCGCCAGGCGATGAGCATCTTCGCGGCGATCGGCGGCGCACAGCTGATGGCGCGCGGACATGGCGACATCACCGTCTACGACGAGATCGTCGATAGCTATCGCAATGCCGGCTTCATTCCCTGATATTCATCCCAGGAGCTGCACGTCTGTATAAAAAGGCCCCGGAGGACCTGATGTGACCGGTGTGTCTTTACTGCTGCGTCGACAGTTCCGGATGCACCGCCAGCAGCAGCCACGGCTTGATTTCAGACCGCACGAACACACCGGCCAGTGCATACGGATCCTGGTCGCGCAAGGATTCGGCCTCTTCCCTTGATGCGACCTCATACACCAGCAAACCGCCGCTGCCGTCCGGGAACGGCCCCCCGAACGCCAGCTTGCCGGCGTCGAGCAGGCTCTTGACGTAGTGCTTGTGGGCCGGCGCATGCTCGGCCAGCAGTGGCTGGTCGTCGGTGTAGGCGAGATAGTTGACGAATTTCATGGCGTTTTTTCCTGACAAGTAAGTTGGTTGATGGTTTATATTTCCCGCCGCATTCGGCTGTCCAGCGAAACCGCACCGCCGCCGCGCAGCGTCATGTACAGCGCCGCCAGTCCCAGCAATACCGGATATTCGATGCCGCGATCGATCCACGGCCAGGTCGGCCCCATTGCATAGCTGATGGCGATCATTTCGACCAACATCAACAAGGCCAACGGCCGCGTCAGCAAGCCAAGCGCCAGCATGACGGCACCGATGGTTTCCAGCAGCATCACCAGGAAGGCCAGTTGCGGTGCGAACGGCAAGCCCATGACATCGCCGATCAGGCGTATCGAACCGGCCATCGGATCGGCCATCGAGCCATGCGATACGCCCAGCGCCTTGGGCAGGCCGTGCGTAAAAACGATGGCGCCGTAGCCGAAGCGCAGCAGCGCATAGGCAGCGCCCTCGCCGCGCGCATACCAGCGCACCAGCGCAGGGAAGACAAAGCGGCCGGCAGCCGGCGCGGTTGTGATGGGGGAAGTTTTTTGCACGACGCACCTGTATCCGGTTAATGAGAGCAGGACGCCATCATCGCGGCTACGCCATCGGAGATAAATGGCCTGGAAGCGAATTGACTATTCGAGCCGCATCAAGAGTGACCGGGCGTCGTCCGCGCTGTGGCCACATTCGCTACAACCCATCCACGAATGAATTTTCGATTCTCCTTTTTGTTGACCTCGTTACCAATCAGCACTTTCTTGCCGCGACGGCAAGCCTTTGCCCGCTGTTTTCCCTGATTGTGGGCACAGGCGCAACATGAGCGATGCACCGCACCATTTACGAGCAGGCTGCACCGCGACACATCACAACATGACATATACCGTTGCAAGCAGCACCGCAACCGACCACCCTTCCGCACCTCGAAATCGCCCCGGAAGCCAAGCCTCATCAGGGAATCTGGGGTTCTGGCACAGGCTTTGCATAAGTCCATGCATGGGTCAACGACGATCCACCAGCTTTCACTATTTTTAATGCCGATCTAAAGACGGATCTGCAGGACAACGGCGTCCGCTTAGCTTGGCATTCATGCCTTGCCGAGCGGGCGCCTTTTTGTTTTTAACGGGATAAAAATGGCCGCAACTCCTGATAGTCAACATAGCACCAGCAAGGCGAGCAAGATCCAGCTCTTTTCCATCGGCTCGCCGCAGATGCGCGCCTTCCACCTGACCTGGATGGCCTTCTTCGTCTGCTTCTTCGCCTGGTTTGCCTGCGCCCCGCTGATGCCGGTCATCAAGGGCCAGCTCGGCCTGACCGTAGAGCAGATCGCCAACATCAATATCGCCGCCGTCGCCGTGACCATCCTGGTGCGCCTGGTGATCGGCCCGCTGTGCGACCGCTACGGGCCGCGCAAGGCCTATACGGGCCTGCTGCTGATCGGCGCGCTGCCGGTGATCGGCGTCGGTTTCGCCCAGACCTATGAAACCTTCCTGTTCTTCCGCCTGTGCATCGGCGCGGTCGGCGCCAGCTTCGTGATTACGCAATACCACACCTCGGTGATGTTCGCGCCCAACGTGGTCGGCACCGCCAACGCGGCGACTGCCGGTTGGGGCAATGCCGGCGGCGGTGTGGCGCAAGGCCTGATGCCGCTGCTGCTGGCCGCGATGCTGATGCTGGGCGTGGGCGACAACCTCGGCTGGCGCGTGGCGCTGCTGGTGCCGGGCCTGATGATGCTGGCAATGGCGGCGGTCTACTGGCACTTCACGCAGGATTGCCCGCAAGGCAACTTCGACGAATTGCGCGCCGCCGGCATCGCCGTCGACAGCGGCAAGGGCGGGAGCAAAGGCGGCGGCTGGGCCAGCTTTCGCGCCGCCAGCGCCAACTACCGCGTGTGGATGCTGTTCATCACCTACGGCGCCTGCTTCGGCGTGGAAATCTTCATTCACAACATCGCGGCCATCTATTACGTCGACCATTTCGGCCTGTCGTTGAAGAGCGCAGGCATCGCTGCCGCCAGCTTCGGTTTGCTGGCGCTGTTTGCCCGCGCGCTGGGCGGCATCATCTCCGATAAGGTTGCCCTGCGTGGCGGCCTCAACCGTCGCGCCACCCTGTTGTTCATCATGATGGTCGGCGAAGGCCTCGGCCTGCTGTGGTTTGCCCATGCCGGCAGCGTCACGCTGGCGGTCATCGCGATGCTGTGCTTCGGCCTGTTCACCCACATGGCGTGTGGCGCGACCTATGCACTGGTGCCGTTCATCGACCGCAAGGCGCTGGGCGGCGTGGCCGGCATCATCGGCGCGGGCGGCAACGTCGGTGCGGTGCTGGCCGGTTTCCTGATGAAAGGCCTGGGCGACACCCAGCAGACACTGAGCATGCTCGGTGTGCTCGTGACGATCTCGGCGCTGTGCGCCATCGCCGTGCGTTTCACGGCGACAGACAAGAACGACGAGCCTGCCCTTGCCGTTCCCGCCAACAATATTCCAGCCTGAGGAGAACCGGATCATGAACATCATCGTCATTGGCCACGGCATGGTCGGTCACAAGTTCCTGGAGTCGCTCGCTGAAAGCGGCGCCGCCAACATCAAGGTCACCGTGCTGTGCGAAGAGCCGCGTCCGGCCTACGACCGCGTGCACTTGTCCGAATTCTTCGCCGGCAAATCCGCCGCGGACTTGTCGCTGGTCGCTCCGGGCTTCTTCGACGCCGGCAAGAGTTCGGTGGACTTCGACCTGAAGCTCAATGCCAAGGCGCAGAACATCGATATCGTCGCCAAGACCGTCACCGTCAACATCAACGGCGCCGTCGAAACGCTGGCGTACGACAAGTTGGTGATGGCCACGGGCTCCTACCCTTTTGTCCCGACCGTCGCGGGTAACCAACGCAAGGATTGTTTCGTCTACCGCACCATCGAAGACCTCGAAGCCATGCTCGAGTGCGGCAAGCGTTCCAAAACCGGGGTGGTGATCGGCGGCGGTCTGCTCGGCCTGGAATGCGCCAAGGCGCTGCGCGACATGAACCTGGAAACCCACGTGGTCGAATTCGCACCGCGCCTGATGGCGGTGCAGGTCGACGACAGCGGCGGTCGCATCCTGCGCCAGAAGATCCAGGACCTCGGCGTCACCGCGCACACGCAAAAGAACACGCTCGAAATCGTCGACGGCAAGGCGGGCACGCATCGCATGAACTTCGAAGACGGCACCCACCTCGACACCGACATGATCGTGTTCTCGGCCGGCATTCGTCCGCGCGACGAACTGGCGCGCGAGTCCGGGCTCAAGGTCGGCGACCGCGGCGGCATCGTGATCGACAACAGCTGCGTCACTTCCGATCCCGACGTCTACGCCATCGGCGAATGCGCATTATGGAACGGCAAGATCTTCGGCCTGGTGGCGCCCGGCTACGACATGGCGCGCACGGCCGCCAAACATGTGCTGGCGCACCTGAACGACGCCGCCGAGGTGCAGCAATTCAACGGCGCCGACATGAGCACCAAGTTGAAGCTTATGGGCGTGGACGTCGCCAGCATCGGTGACCCGCACGGCAAGGAAGCCGGCGCGCGCTCTTATCAATTTACCGACGAACGCAAGCAGATCTACAAAAAGATCGTGGTCTCCGAATCGGGCAAGCACCTGCTCGGCGCGGTCATGGTCGGCGACGCCGCCGAATATGGCACGCTGCTGCAGATGATGCTTAACCGCATCGAACTGCCGGAGTCGCCCGAGTTCCTGATCCTGCCGCAAGCCGACGGCAAGGCCAAGGTCGGCCTCGGTGTCGACGCCCTGCCCGACTCCGCGCAAATCTGCTCCTGCAATAACGTGTCGAAGGGCAAGTTGTGCGCGGCCGTGGCGTCCGGCGTGACCAACATCGGCGACCTCAAGAGCTGCACCAAGGCCGGCACCGCCTGCGGCGGCTGTGTGCCGCTGGTGACGCAGGTGATGAAGGCCGAGATGAAAAAGCAAGGCCTGGCCGTCAACAACCACGTCTGCGAACACTTCCCCTACTCGCGCCAGGAGCTGCATCACCTGGTGCGCGTGAACAAGATCAAGAGCTTCGGCGACCTGCTGGCCCAACATGGAAAAGGCCTCGGCTGCGACGTGTGCAAGCCGGTGGCGGCGAATATCCTGGCCTCGTGCTGGAATGATTTCGTGCTGAAGAAGGAACACGCCAGCCTGCAGGATTCGAACGACTACTTCCTTGGCAACATCCAGAAGGACGGGACCTATTCCGTCGTGCCGCGCATGGCCGGCGGCGAAGTCACGCCGGACGGCCTGATCGCAGTCGGCCAGGTCGCCAAGAAATACGGCCTGTACACCAAGATCACCGGCGGCCAGCGCGTCGACCTGTTCGGCGCCCGCGTCGAACAACTGCCGGACATCTGGGAAGAACTGATCGCCGCCGGCTTTGAAACCGGCCACGCCTACGGCAAATCGCTGCGCACGGTGAAATCCTGCGTCGGCTCGACCTGGTGCCGCTACGGCGTGGACGACAGCGTCGGCCTCGCGATCGAACTGGAGAACCGCTACAAGGGCCTGCGCTCGCCGCACAAGATCAAGTTCGGCGTGTCCGGCTGCACGCGCGAATGCGCCGAGGCGCAAGGCAAGGACGTCGGCATCATCGCCACCGAAAAAGGCTGGAACCTGTACGTCTGCGGCAACGGCGGCATGAAGCCGCGCCATGCCGAACTGATCGCCTCGGACCTCGACAAGGCGACCATGATCCGCTACATCGACCGCTTCCTGATGTTCTACGTGCGCACCGCCGATCGCCTGCAACGCACCAGCACCTGGCGTGACAATCTTGAAGGCGGCCTCGACTACCTGAAGAGCGTGGTGATCGACGACAAGCTCGGCATCTCCGCCGAGCTGGAAGCCGACATGCAGCACGTGGTCGATACCTATGAATGCGAATGGAAGAAGGCCGTCACCGATCCGGAGACACGCAAGCGCTTCCGCCATTTCGTCAACAGCAAGGAGGCCGACAACAACGTCAAGTTCGTCGACGAGCGCGGCCAGATCCGTCCGGCCACGGTGGCCGAGCGCAAGCTGATCGATATTCCTGTGGTCGCCGAAGCGATCTGATTCCTGAGAGAGGAAATGAACATGCACAGCGACCGACAAATTGAACACTGGATTGAAGTCTGCGACATCGCCGACATCGTGCCCAACACCGGCGTCTGCGCGCTGATCGGCGGTGAACAGGTGGCGGTGTTCCATGTCATTGAAGGCGGCGATAGCGATGCACAAAAAGAAGCACGGGTATTCGCCATCGGCAACTACGACCCCAACGCTGATGCGTCAGTGCTGTCGCGCGGCCTGGTCGGCAGCATCGGCGAACGCATCGTGGTGGCCTCGCCGATCTACAAGCAACACTTTGACCTGCAGACCGGCGAATGCATCGAAGCGCCCGAACATTCGGTCAGCGCCTATCCTGCGCGCATCGAACACGGCAAGGTGTGGGTGGGCGCATGACCATCGTTCCGGCACCTGTCGCTTCTGCAAAGAAACCGTCGCTGGTCGTGATCGGCAACGGCATGGCCGGCATGCGCACGGTCGAAGAATTGCTCAAGCTGGCGCCGGACCTGTACGACATCACCGTGTTCGGCGCCGAGCCGCACGGCAACTACAACCGCATCCTGCTGTCGCCGGTGCTGGCGGGCGACAAGAGCATGGACGACATCATGCTCAACACGCGCGACTGGTATGTGCAAAACAACATCACGCTGCACGCCGGCGATCCGGTCGAGAAAATCGACCGCCGCCGCCGCACCGTGCGCTCGCAAGCCGGTGTCGAGATCAAGTACGACCGCCTGCTGCTGGCGACCGGTTCCAAGCCGTTCATCATCCCGGTGCCGGGCCATGAACTGCCGGGCGTGATTGCCTTTCGCGACATCCAGGACGTCCACACCATGCTCGACGCTGCGCGCAACCATCGCCACGCAGTGGTGATCGGTGGCGGCCTGCTCGGCCTGGAAGCGGCCAACGGCCTGCTGCGTCAAGGCATGGACGTCACCGTGGTGCACGTCACCGACAGCCTGATGAATCAGCAACTGGACAAGCCCGCCGCCGCGCTGCTGAAGAAGGCGCTGGAGATGAAGGGCCTGCGCTTCATGCTCAACGCACAGACTGACGCGATCGTCGGTCCTGATCGCGTCACGGCGGTGCGCTTCAAGGACGGCACTGAAATCCCGGCCGACCTCGTCGTCATGACCGCAGGCGTACGTCCCAACATTGAACTGGCGAAAAACGCCGGCCTGCATTGCGACCGCGCCATCGTGGTCGACGACACGCTGCAAACCTACGACCCGCGCATTTATGCCGTCGGCGAATGCGTGCAGCACCGCAAGGCCACCTTCGGCCTGGTCGCGCCGATCTGGGATCAGGCACGCGTGTGCGGCGCCCATCTGGCCGGCGCCGGCCATCGCCGCTATGTGCAGCAAGCCACCGCCACCAAACTCAAGGTCACCGGCGTCGACCTGTATTCGGCCGGCGATTTCATCGGCGCCGACGACACCGAAGACCTCGTGTTGCGCGATCCGCGCCGCGGCATCTACAAGCGGCTGGTGCTGCAAGGCAGCCGGCTGATCGGCGCAGTGCTGTACGGTGACGTCAAGGACGGCCCGTGGTACTTCGACCTGATCCAGAAAGGCGGCGACATTTCCGCCATCCGTCATCAACTGTTGTTCGGTCAAGCCATTTCCAGCCAAGCCCAAAGCCAGCCTCAGATCCAGAACCAAAGTACCCAGGCAGCCTGACCAGGAAACCATCGTGAACCTCTCCCAAGCTCCGCTTTCGACTGTCGGCACCAAGACCACCTGCCCGTATTGTGGCGTCGGCTGCGGCGTGCGCGCCGCCATGCAGCCCGACGGCGTGATCGCCGTCACGGGCGACGAACTGCATCCGGCCAACAAGGGGCGCCTGTGCGTCAAGGGGTCGGCGCTGGGTGAAACGGTCGACCTGAGCGGTCGCCTTTTGCATCCCAAGGTGCGCGACGCCGGTGGCGCATTGCAGCGCGTCAGCTGGGACGCCGCACTCGACAAAGTCGCCGGCGGCCTGCGCGGCATCATCGATCGCCATGGCGCGGACTCGGTGGCGCTGTATGTCTCCGGCCAGTTGCTGACTGAAGACTATTACATCGCCAACAAGCTCATGAAGGGCTATGTCGGCAGCGCCAATATCGACACCAATTCGCGCCTGTGCATGTCGTCGGCCGTAGCCGGCCACAAGCGCGCCTTCGGCGAAGACCTGGTGCCGATCTGCTACGAAGATCTGGAGTTGGCCGATATGGTGGTGCTGGTCGGTTCCAACACGGCGTGGTGCCATCCGATCCTGTTCCAGCGCATCGCCAAGGCCAAGGAAAACCGGCCGGAGATGAAGCTGATCGTCGTTGATCCGCGCCGCACCGCCACCTGCGAACTGGCCGACATGCATTTGCCGGTCAAGGCCGGCACCGACGTCTGGCTGTTCAACGGACTGATGAGCTTCCTCGCGCATCGCGGTGCGCGCGACAACGCTTTCGTCGACGCCCACACCAGCGGCCTCGGCGAAGCGCTGGCGATCGCCGACGCCGACTGCGCCGACCCGAACGAAGTTGCGCGCATCTGCAAGGTCGACGTCAACGACCTGCTGGCGTTCTACCAGATGTTCGCCGATACCGAGAAGGTCATCACCGCCTTCTCGATGGGCGTCAATCAATCGAGCGCCGGCACCGACAAGGTCAACAGCATCATCAACTGTCACCTGATCAGCGGCCGCGTCGGCAAGCCGGGCATGGGACCGTTTTCGATCACCGGCCAGCCCAACGCCATGGGCGGCCGCGAAGTCGGCGGCCTGGCCAACATGCTGGCGGCACACATGGATCTCGACAATGCCCTGCATCGCGACACCGTGCAGACCTTCTGGGGCTCGCCGCACATGGCCGACAAGCCGGGCCTGAAAGCAGTCGATCTGTTCAATGCGATTGAAGCCGGCCGCATCAAGGCGGTCTGGATCATGGCGACCAATCCCATGGTCAGCATGCCCGACGCCAACGTGGTCCAGCGCGCCCTCTCCAAGTGCGAATTGGTGGTCGCCTCGGACATCATCGAAGGCACCGACACCAATGCCTTTGCGCACGTGCTGCTGCCCGCACTGGGCTGGGGGGAAAAGGACGGCACCGTGACCAACTCCGAACGCCGCATCTCGCGCCAGCGCGCCTTCCTGACCGCGCCGGGCGAAGCCCGTCCGGACTGGAGGATCATCTGCGACGTTGCCATCCGCATGGGTTACCGCGGCTTCGACTTTGCCGGCGTGCACGCGATCTTCGACGAACACGCGCGCCTGAGCAGCTACCGCAACGGTCCGCCGCAGATCGCCGGCAACAGCATGCGCGTGTTCAATCTCGACGGCCTGATCGGCATGAGCAAGCAGCAGTTCGACCAATTGCAGCCGATCCAGTGGCCGGTGATGCGCGACAAACAGAACGGCGGCGCGGTCGGCACTGCACGCCTGTTCGGCGATCGGCGCTATGCACATGCAGACGGCAAGGCGCGTTTCGTGGCGACGCCGCCGCGCGGTCCGGCGCATTTGCCTGACGAAGAATTCCCGCTGACGCTCAACACCGGCCGCGTGCGCGACCAGTGGCACACCATGACGCGCACCGGCAAATCGGCGCGCCTGGCCGACCACGTGCCGGAATCCTTTGTCGATATGCATCCGCAAGATGCGTTGCGTTACGGTGTACGCGAAGGCAGCCTGGCCCGCATCAGTTCACGCTGGGGCGCCATGGTGGCGCGCGTGCAGCACAGCGGCGGCATCGCGCGCGGCAGCGTGTTCGTACCGATTCACTGGAGCAACCAGACCGCCTCCGACGCGCGCGTGGGCGCACTGGTGAATCCGGCGGCCGATCCTGTCTCGGGGGAACCGGAGTTCAAGCACACGCCGGTGTCCATCGAAGAATTCGGCGTATCGTGGCATGGCTTCATCCTGAGCCGCAAGTCATTGGCGCTGGATGAAATCACGCACTGGACGCGCATCCAGGGCCGCGATTTCGCGCGCTACGAACTGGCTGGTCGCAACAACATCAGCGACCACGGCGCCTGGGCGCGCAAGCTGCTCGGCGTGCACGACATCGATGCCGACTGGCTCGAATACGCAGATCGCACCGCTGGCGTCTACCGCGCGGTACACGTCGACAATGACCGCATCGACATGTGCATCTTCTTGTCCAAGCGCCCCGATCTGCCTTCGCGCGCGTGGCTGGCGAGCCTGTTCGAGAAGGAACAACTGGAAGAAGCCGATCGCGTCGGCCTGCTGATCGGCCAGCCGATCGAAAAAGGCGCCGACACCGGCCCGACGGTATGTTCATGCTTCGGCGTGGGCCGCAACACGATCTGCAATGCAGTGCGCGAGCATGGATTGAAGACGGTGGCGGAAGTCACGGCTTGCCTCAGGGCCGGCGGCAACTGCGGCTCGTGCGTACCGGAGATCAAGAAGCTGCTGGTGGAGACGCGGGCGGCGGAGACTGCCTGAATATGACGAAGCAAAGCGCTGCGACTTCGGTCCCCGATGAAGGAAGCGCGACCGCTCAGTCCCTCGTCCGTGACGTGATGATGATGGGCGCCGGGATTTCTCCCTCTGCCTGCTCCAGCGATTGGCGATAGCGTGCGGAGCGCTCCATGTTGATCTGGTACTGCTCCTCGGCATGGAGGTAAGCCAGTTGTTCGGCAGGCGAACGGCTGCAGCCGGTGACGGCGAGGGTGCACAGGATCAAAAACAGGAACTGCCGCATGAGTGTCTCCGAGGGGGAATTGTCTTATTGGTTTGCGGCAATCATATACGCAATATATCCAACCGGCAATTTTCCCGCCAAGTAATTTTTGCTGGAAGCCGCGCCGATATTGACGTTCCGGCAACTATGGCTAATTCCCGGATTCTTTGGCATGCTCTGATCTGACCGCATGTTTGACGTCTTGGCTTCCACAAAAGGAACCTCCTTGCCCTCCCGCTCCTGCATCTGCATCCGCTTGAACAGATTCCTCGGTGCGCTGTTTGTGCTCGCCGCCTTGTCCATCTCGACCACGGCCCGCGCCGAACAAAAACGCTGCCTGACCGAATGCCGACCGCGTATCGGCATCGTTTCGGCCTTTGGCGCCGAGGCCGACATCCTGCTTGAGCAGACCCGGAAGAAACACGACTGGCGCATCAACGGCAATCGATTCACGACCGGCGTACTGCGGGGCAACCCGGTGGTGATCGTGCTGAGCGGGGTGAGCATGGTCAACGCCGCGATGGTCACGCAGTTGATGCTGGATCATTTCCGCGTGGAGCGTCTGCTCATGAGCGGCATTGCCGGGGGCGTCGACCCGGCCAATCACGTCGGCGACGTGATCGTGCCGGAAAGCTGGGCGATGCCGATGGAGGTGTATTGGAACGGCGACGGCAGCCTGCCGGCGGCTTGCGGCATTGCCGGTGACGTCAGCTGTCTGGGGCTGAAGCTGGCGACGGAAAACGGCAAGGTGCGTCCAGACTTCCAGGTCGATGCGCCCGGCGGCAAAGTCAGCAGCGGAATCTTCATGCGCGACAGTTTTGTCATGAACGCGGCCAACTCCCCGCGTGGCGAGTTCCGTTTCGCATTTCAGGCCGATCCGCAGATGCTCGCGCTGGCCCGCACACTGCAACCGTTGTTGGCGACCTGCGGACCGAAAAATCCCGCGCTGTGCGTTGCCGTTCAACCGGCCTTGAAAGTCGGCGGACGCGGCGTCTCCGGCTCGGCCTTTCTGGCCAATGCCGGGTATCGCGCTTATCTGTACGACACGCTGCAAGCGCAGCTGGTGGATATGGAAACGGCCGCCTTCGCCCAGGTCGCGTACGCCAACGGCATACCGTTCATCGCCTTTCGCAGCGTCTCGGACCTGGCGGGCGGCAACGATGCCGAGGATGTCGGTGCTTTCTTCGGCAGCGGATTGGCGGAAGCCAACGAAGCGAAGGTGACGCTGGCTTTTCTGGCGGCGTGGAAGCGGCGGCGCTGAGATAGTCTGGATGGGGGCCCTGGCGCTCAAATCTCGAACATTTTCTATATTGTGGCGGTATTTTCTCTTGGCAAGCGCTGATCGAGAACCCGGTTCCTGCTCAATCGTCCCATGCCTGATTCATTTTTCAGGAGATTGAGCATGAACACCACAATGACCCGATCGATCCTTGCGCTGATCATCTGCGGCACAGGATGGATGTCGTCAGCGATGGCGCAACCGAATGAAGCTGCCGCCGGCGGTCAGAGACTTCCCTTGAAGGCCCCGCTGTCCGACGACGTCATGCGCAGCACGGGGAAATGGGCTGACGGCGTCCGCCTGCTTGATCCGGCGGACCGCATTGCACAACCCTCATCCCCCGTCTCGTCACTCCCTCAATTCAAGCTGGCGGAGCCGGCTTGGATTGGCATGTTGAATATGGCGGGGCAAATCGCGGCGAGCGTACGTGTCGAATCGTCCTCTTTTGGAGTCTCGGGCAAGCCTGGCCAACCCGCCTCTCAAATCAACAGTCCGATGCCGCGCGCCGACTAGGCGCTGCACCATGATCAGAAGCGCGGCTTGACGGTCTTCCAGTCCGGCTTGTACCTGCGCATCTGGCGCACATCGTCGCGCGAGCGAATGCCGCAGCCGAGGTAAAGATCGTGCAGCTTGGCCAGTTGATCGCGATCCAGTTCGACCCCGAGGCCAGGCGCGCGCGTGATGCTGACGCAACCGTTGCGGATGGCCAGCTTGCCGCCCTTGATGACTTCTTCGTCGGCTTCCTGCCATGGATAGTGGGTGTCGCAGGCGTAGGACAGATTGGGCACTGCCGCCGCCACATGCGACATCGCCATCAGGCTGATGCCGAGATGGGAATTGGAATGCATCGACACGCCCAGGCCGAAGGTGTCGCACATCAGCGCCAGCATCTGCGTATCGCGCAGGCCGCCCCAGTAGTGATGGTCGGCCAGCACGATCTGCACGCTGTTCTGCGCGACGCTGCGGCGGAACTCGTCGAAATCAGTCACGACCATATTGGTCGCCAGCGGCAGGCCCGTGCGGCGATGCAGCTCCGCCATGCCCTCCAGGCCAGGGGTCGGATCTTCGTAGTACTGCAAGTCGTCGCCGAGCAGCTCGGCCATCCGCACCGCCGTTTCCAGCGACCAATTGCCGTTAGGGTCGATGCGCAGCGGCGTGTCGGGGAAGGCTTTCTTCAGCGCCTTGATGCAGGCGACTTCGTGCTCCGGGTCGAGCGCCCCCGCCTTGAGCTTGATGCTCTGGAAACCGTTCTCATCGATCATCCTGCGCGCCTGGGCGACGATCTGTTCTTCACTCAATGCCTCGCCCCAGGCATCCGGCTTGTACGGGCTGTCGATATGTTCTGCGTATTTGAAAAAAAGATAGGCGCTGAACGGAATCTCGGTGCGTACCGCGCCACCCAACAAGTCGACCAGCGGCACGTTGAGGTAGCGGGCCTGGACATCGAGCAAGGCTACCTCGAAGGCTGAGTAGGCATTCGTCACGGCTTTGCTTGCATGCGAACCAGGCGCCAGTTCGGCGCCGCTGCTGTTACCGCCCTCTGCTGGCGCCATGCCGGCGACGGCGGCCTTGACGATGGCGCGCAGGCGGTTGAGGTTGAACGGATCGAGGCCGATCAGTTGGGTTTTTACCTTGTCCAACACGGCCAGCGCTGCGGCGTCGCCGTAGCTTTCTCCAAGTCCAAAGTGGCCGTTATCGGTCTCCACCTCGATGATGGAACGCAAGGCGTAAGGCTCATGGATGCCGCTGGCGTTGAGCAGGGGCGCATCCTTGAATGCGATCGGTGTGACGGTGACGCGGGTGATCTTCATGTCTTTTTTCCGGAATCAATAATAAATTATTTGTTGCCTGCAATCGCTGCGGAGGGCGCCGCAGTGCGGGCGAAAAACACTACGACGGCCGCCACCACCGAGGTCGCCGCCAGGGCATACAGGCCGCCTTGGATGGAGCCGGTTTTTTGCTCGAGGAAGCCGAAGGTGGTCGGCGCGACGAAGCCGCCCAGGTTGCCGAGCGAGTTGATCAGCGCGATCACCGCTGCGGCGATGCGCGCGTCGAGATACGACTGCGGGATCGGCCAGAACAGCGAAGACGCCGCCTTGAATCCCACAGCTGCGAAACAGATCGAGACGAACGCGAACACCGGCCCGCCGAAGGTCGACACGTACATGCCGACGGCGGCGATGACCAGCGCCGCTGCAGCCCAGGCCTGCTGGAACTTGAAGCGCGCCGCCAGGCTGGCGAACAGGTACATCGCGATGATGGATATGATCCACGGAATCGAATTGAACAGGCCGACCTGGAAGTCCGAATACGTTCCCATCTTGCGGATGATGCTGGGCAGCCAGAAGGTGGCGCCGTAGATCGTCAGTGAAATCGAAAAATAGATGAAACAGAAGATGGCGATCTGGCTGTCGCGCAGCAAGGTCCAGGTCGAGATATGGATCGGTTTCGTCTTCGCGCGTTCGGCCTGCTCGGCGGCAATGGCGCTGGTGATGAGATCGCGTTCGCCCTGCGTCAGCCACTTCGCATCGGTCGGCCGCGAATCGAGCCAGAACCAGACGAAGCCGCACAGCACCACCGAGGCCAAGCCTTCGATGATGAACATCCATTGCCAGCCATGCAGCCCGCCGCCTTCGATCTGCAGCAGCGCGCCGGAAATCGGCCCCGACAGGATCGACGCCAGTGCGGAGCCGCTCAGGAAGATCGCCATCGCCTTGCCGCGCTCGCCGTTGGGCAGCCATTGCGTGAAGTAATAGATCACGCCGGGGAAGAAACCGGCTTCGGCTACCCCGAGCAGGAAGCGCAACGCGTAGAACGACGTCTCGCCCTGCACGAACGCCATCGCGGTGGCAGCGATGCCCCAGGTCAGCATGATGCGCGTGAGCCAGGCCTTGGCGCCGTATTTTTGCAGCAGCATGTTGGACGGCACTTCAAAGATGGCGTAACCGACGAAGAACAAGCCCGCGCCCAGTCCATAAGCTGCCGTGCCGATACCGACGTCGGCGGCCAGGTGCGTGCGCACGAAGCCGATGTTGACGCGGTCGATGTAATTGACGATGAACATGATGACGAACAGCGGCAACACGCGCTGCTTGATCTTCGATACCGCCCTGTCGAGCGGCGACAATGCCCGCCCTGCTGCCTGCGCTGTAGTCACTGCTTGTCTCCTGCGATTTTTATCAAAAAGAACGTTTGCCCTTTCGGTTAAAACATTAAAACACTAATATATTAGTGTGTCAATGCGGCTTAATTGCTTTATCATGCTGATAACAAAGGGGATTGCGGAGCTAACGTGCCTTATCTTTTAAGCTCTGTCGCCACCGGTTCGGATATCCGCAGCGTTGATCGACACGCGCACCGCTCCACTTTCTTTCGATGTATTGTCTTTGACGTCCCGGATTCCGACTGCCATGAATAGTCCTTCAGCCCTGCAGCAACATCAGCTCGATCGCTCCCGCCATGCGGCGCCGCAGGTATTCGAGCGTCTGCGCGAAGCCATCATCACGATGCAGCTCACGCCTGGCACCGTGCTCTCGCGCGCCGAGTTGGCCTTGCAGTTCGGCCTGAGCCAGACGCCGATCCGCGACGCGCTGATGAAACTGGGTGAAGAAGGCCTGGTGGATATTTTTCCGCAGCATGCGACTGTGGTGCGTGCGGTCGATATTACGATGGCGCGGCAGGCGCATTTCCTGCGCCGTTCGATTGAACTGGAAATTGTCCACACACTGGCGGTCGCCCCCAACCCTGCCCTGATTGCGCGACTGCAAGCCAGCATCGCCAAACAAAAGCTGCTGGCCGACAGCGAGGACTACAGCGAGTTTGTCGAGGCCGACCAGGCCTTTCACCGCCAGATGTACGAAGCAGCGAACATTCCGGATCTGTGGGCCATGGTGCGCCGGCACAGCGGCCACCTGGACCGCTTGCGCGCACTGCACGTGCCGATTCCCGGCAAGGCGCGCGCGGTGCTGCGCGATCATGTCGCGATTGTCGAGGCGATCGCGGCAGGGAATCCGGTGGCGGCGCAGGATGCCTTGCGCGCGCACCTGTCCAATACGCTGTCGCACCTGGACGATATCCGCGAACGCTTTCCCCACTACCTGAAAGATTGAGACTGACGAGTTTTACTGCGAGGGATGGGTTACTGTAGTGCGCTGCTTCCCGGCATGCTTTACGACGCAGCGGAGAACTTGCGGCCTTCGGTCAGCATGAGATGGAAATCCGCAGCCGGGACCGGACGCGAGAACAGGTAGCCTTGCAACTCGTTGCAGCCGGCATCCTTGAGGAAATTGAACTGCGCCATGTTTTCCACGCCTTCGGCGATGACCTTGTGGCGCAGTTGCTTGGCGATGCCGATGATGGCGCTGGCGATGGCGCAATCGTTGGTGTCCTCGGGAATGCCGGTGGTGAATGAACGGTCGATCTTGAGCGTGTTGATCGGGAAGCGCTTGAGGTAGGACAGGCTCGAATAGCCGGTGCCGAAATCGTCGAGCGAAATCGTCACGCCGAGCAGGCAGACTTTTTCCATGATCGAAATCACGCGATCCGTGCTGTGCATCAGCATGCTTTCGGTGATTTCCAACTCCAGCCATTCACCTGTCAATTGATGCCGGCTCAGGGCAGCCCTGACGCGGTCAGGCAGCGAACGCGTGAATTCGCGCGCCGTCACGTTGATGGCGATGCGGATCGGTTCCAGGCCGGCTTCTTTCCATTGGCGCGCCTGCGCGCACGCGGCTTCCAGCACCCAGTCGCTGAGCTGGACGATGAGGCCGGTCTCTTCCGCAATCGGGATGAAATCGCCCGGCGCCAACAGGCCGCGTTCGGGATGCTGCCAGCGCACCAACGCTTCGGCACCGGTGATGTGGCCTTGCGCGAAGTCGATCTTGGGCTGGTAGTACAGCAGCAATTCGTTGTACTCGAAGGCATGCAGCAAACCGGTTTCAATGCGCAGCAAATCCAGCGTGTTGCGGTTCATCTCTTCGCTGTAGTACGCATAGCCGCCCTCGTTGTTCTCGCCGCCCTGCTTGGCGCGATACATGGCGATGTCGGCCAGGCGCAGCAGGGTTTCGGTATCGGCCGCGTCTTGCGGATACATGCTGATGCCGATACTGGCGCCGACGCGCAGCTCGTGGCCGTCGATGAAAAACGGTTCGTCGAACAGCGCAATCAGCTTTTGCGCGACAAAGCCGGCGTGGTAATCCTTGTCGATATCGAACAGCGCGATGGCGAATTCATCGGCGCCTAGGCGCGCCACCACGTCTTCGTCGCGCAATGCCTTGCGCAGGCGGATCGCAACTTCGACCAGCAGCATGTCGCCGGCAACATGGCCGAGCGTGTCATTGATCGGCTTGAAGCGATTCAGGTCGATGAACATGATGCAGCCGTAGATATTGTCCTGCTGCGCGGCGAGCAGCGCCTGGTCGACCGTGCGCGTGAGCAGCGTGCGGTTGGGCAGCCCGGTCAGCGAGTCGTAATAGGCCAGGTGATGAATCAGCTTTTCGGCGTTCTTGCGTTCGGTGATGTCGTTGATGTAGCCGATCATGCCGATCGGCTGGCCGTGCTGGTCACGCATGACCGATAGCGACAGGCTGGCCCAGAACGCCTCGCCCGACTTCTTGCGGCGGCGTACTTCCATTTCGCGTCCGCCCTGCGCCAGGAACACGTCGTTGAGCGAGGCGTCGTCCTCGTCTTCATTCTCGTACAGGAAGAGCACGTTGCGTCCGATCGCTTCGATCGCCGTGTAGCCGAATAATTGCTCGGCGCCGCGGTTCCAACTGGTGATGAAACCAGCCTGGTCCATCGTGATCACCGACTCGTGCATCTGGTTGAGGATCTGCGCCTGCTGCTCGAGCTTGGATTCGATCTGATCGAGCGCGCGGCTGCGCTTTTCGGTGTCGGCGCGGTTTTGCAGCAGACGGCCGGTCAATGCGGCGAATGAGGCCAGGCGCCCTGCTTCGGCTTCCGTATAATTTTCGGCCGGGTCGGGGAAAAGGTAGTGACCATAGCCCACCCCCTCATGCACCACCGACTGCAACAGTTGCTGCGTGTCGAGTGCGTTGGCGACGCCGGAAAAATAACGGCCGCCCGGGCGGCCGAGGAAACTCGATACGATATTGCTCAACGCCTCATGCAGTACAACGCCTTCGAGGCCCAGCACCGCGTCAAGCAGTGCCGAGCAGCAGGCCAGATCGTTGCTGCTGAGGGTGGCGATCATCGCGTCAGGCCTCGTGACTGACTTTGGAAGCCCAGCGATAGGCCTGGATCAGCGCACGGCAATAGCCTTCGGGAGTCACGCCAGCCGCTGCCAGATCGGTATGACGCAAAGGAATGCGGCCGTATTCGGCACGCTCCACCACATCCAGCAAACGACCGAGGCGACCGCGGCGCTGCATCAGCGCGTCGACGATATCCTGCGGCAACTTGAGCGGCTCAATGATGAGTCGCAGCGGCATGGTCAGCAGCACGTCCAGCAGCGAAAACATGCCGACGATGAAGGCGCGGTCCTGCTCGTCGCGGTCGCCATCGATCTGGTGGCACATCGCCTCCATCATGGCGGCGCGCGCAGCGGCGCGCGGCAGCAGCGGGTTGGCCGATTCGTCGCCGGGGAAGCGCGCATACAGCAGCAGTTGCAGCCAGCGTTGCAGCTGGCGACGGCCCAGCAGGTTGATGGCCTGGGTGAAATTGGTAATGTGCGCCGAGAAGCCGAACGCCGCCGAGCTGACCAGTTTGAATAATTGGTAGGACAAGGCCGGATCTTGCTTGAGCAAGCCTTCCAGCGCGGGCGCGTCGGCGTCGTGCGAGACCAGTTCCAGCAATTTGACCAGGCGACCACGTGAAATCGCATCCTTTTGCGCGACGTTCGACGACGGCAACAACGGATACTCACCGCTGAACCAGCGGAAGCCTTCGGCGCGGCAAGCGTCAAAGCTGACCGGATCGGGGACGTTTTCAGCCAGATGGGGACCGCGCATGCGTATGAGCCAGGGGCTTGCATCGGCCGGAATGCCGGCACTGCAATCAAGCGACAGCGACTCGATGAAATCCGGGAACAAGGAGGCGCGCGACGGGATACCGTCGGCGATCAGGCCGTAGCCCATTTTCGTAAGGCGTTCCAGCAATGGTTGTCGCGCCGGATCGGCGCAATATTCGACCGGTACGCGCAGGATCAGTTGCGTGTCCTTGGGCGGCGCACCGAACTCGCCTGCGAACTTGTCGGGATTCGGCACTGTGAGAATGCAGGAAAGCCGCCCGAGCGCCTCGCCCAGACCGAATTCATTGAAAAGCCGGGAAAACAGGTCGCAACCGTTCTCATCGAACGGCGACACGTGCAACGATAGCGCCGTCCACAAGTAATGGACGTCTGCAACGGGCTGTAAAAAGACGAGAGGAAAAGGGATGCTTTTATCCTGGACAGCCATTTTGTGTGGAATTACGGCGAGCAACCGCAATATTTCTAATTAGTAATGAAAAATAAATAAGCAGTTTCCGAAAAGAATTCTTATCTAAATCCAAATATTCACTAAATATACCTGAGAAAACTGCACTTGCCTAAATGTTCATTCAAACAGGAACATTTCCTGCAGGTCGTTCAGGAAACGGCGTCCCAGCGCGGTTGGACGAATGAGGGCGTGGTCACGATAGAGCAGACCTTTTCTCTCGGCGTCATTGAGCGCGGCGTCGATGGCGTTGATGCTCATGCCGGTGCGCTCGTTGAACAGATTGACCGGAAAACCGTCTTCCAGGCGCAACGCATTGAGCATGAATTCGAAGCCCAGTGCATCGCGGCCGATTTCGCCTTCTTCCTGGATGGCGTTGCCGGTGCGCATCTTTTCCATGTAGGTCTGCGGATGCTTGTGGCGCGCCTGGCGCACGATGCGGTGCGGGAACGACAGCTTCGAATGCGCCCCGGCGCCGATGCCGAGGTAGTCGCCGAATTGCCAATAATTGAGGTTGTGGCGCGCCTGGCGCTTCGGCTTGGCATAGGCCGATACTTCGTAGTGCTGGTAACCGGCGGCGGCGGTCAGGTCGGTGATCATGTCCTGCATGTCGGCGCTGGCGTCGTCGTCCGGCACCTGCGGCGGATATTTGGCGAACAGCGTGTTCGGCTCCAGCGTCAGGTGGTACAGCGACAGGTGCGGCGGCGCACAGGCGATGGCGGCCTCAATGTCGCGGCGCGCTTCTTCCACGCTCTGCGACGGCAAGGCGTACATCAGGTCGAGGTTGAAGTTGTCGAAATTGGCGTGCGCGATCTCGACCGCCTTGCGCGCCTGGTCGCCGTCATGGATGCGGCCGAGCGCGGCCAGGTGCGTCGAATTGAAGCTCTGGATGCCGATCGACAGGCGGTTGATGCCGCTGGCCCGATAGGATTTGAATTTCTCGGCTTCGAAAGTGCCGGGATTGGCTTCCATCGTGATTTCGATGTCGACGTCCAGCGGCAGCAAGGTGCGGATATCGGACAGCAGGCGGTCGAGCCCGGCTGCCGACAACAGACTGGGCGTGCCGCCGCCGATGAAAACGGAGTAGATCTTGCGTCCCCAGATCAGCGGCAACGCCGACTCCAGGTCGGCGCGCAAGGCGTCGAGATAAATGTCTTCGGGAAAGCTGCCCTTCACTTCATGCGAATTGAAATCGCAATAGGGACATTTTTTTACGCACCATGGGAAATGCACATACAGAGACAACGGCGGCAGCGCCGACAGCTGCAGGCTGCCCGGCTTGAGGAAAGCCAACGCGGCCTGCGCCGGTCCGTCCTGCTGCCCGGACTGGCCCGGCGACAGCGATGGCAGGTTCACACTGACCGGTTTGATCGGAATGATCATCGCAGCTTCTCGACCAGTGCGCGCAGGGCCTGACCACGGTGCGAGTGGGCATTCTTTTCGGCGGCGCTCAACTCGGCGGCGGTGCGGTTCAACGCGGGCAGCCAAAAATACGGGTCATAGCCGAAGCCGCCCGCACCGCGCGCTTCTTCGAGGATTTCGCCATGCCACGCGCCGTCGGCAATCACCGGTTGCGGATCCTCGGCGTGGCGTACATAGACCAGCACGCAATAGTAATAGGCCGATTTGTCGTCGTGCCCGGCCAGGTCGGAGATCAGCTTGGCGTTGTTGGCGGCATCCGATTTCGGCTCGCCGGCGTAGCGCGCGGACCATACGCCAGGCGCGCCGCCCAGCGCATTGACGCAGACGCCGGAATCGTCGGCCAGCGCCGGCAGGCCGGTCAGGCGTGCGGCATGACGCGCTTTGGCGAGCGCGTTTTCGACGAAGGTGGCGAAGGGTTCTTCGGCTTCCGGCACGTCGAACTCGCCTTGGGGACGCACGTCCAGGCCGATTTCGCCGAGCAAGGCGCCGAATTCGCGGAGTTTTCCGGGATTATTGGAGGCAAGGACGATTTTCTGGGTCATGACGGATGAATAACGAAAAATAGCAACAGATCAAGTAAAAACGCCATGTCCGCAGGTCGTGGACATGGCATGTCGGGATTGTAAAAGGATTCGGGCGCGCCTGCTGGCCCCGGTCCTTTTGGCGCGGCGATTTCTCGTCGTTTATTTAACCAGGCCGAGTGTTTCTTTCTGCAAGGCAAGCAACTCCTTGATGCCCTTGTCGGCGATGTCGAGCAGGCTGTTAAGCGTGGCCCGATCGAACGCGGCGCCTTCAGCGGTGCCCTGCACTTCGACGAAATGGCCGGCATCGGTCATGACGACGTTCATGTCGGTGTCACAGTCGGAGTCTTCCACGTAGTCCAGGTCCAGCACCGGCACGCCGCGATAGACGCCGACCGAAATCGCCGCAACGAAATGCTTGACCGGGATGGCCGTGATCAGGCCGCGGCCCAGCAGCACCGAGAACGCATCGTAAGCGGCGACCATGGCGCCGGTGATGGCGGCAGTGCGGGTGCCGCCGTCGGCTTGCAGGACGTCGCAGTCGAGGTGCAGGGTACGCTCGCCGAAGGCTTCCAGGTCGAACGCGGCGCGCAAGGCGCGGCCGATCAGGCGCTGGATCTCTTGCGTACGGCCGGATTGCTTGCCCTTGGCGGCTTCGCGGTCCATGCGGGTATGCGTCGAGCGCGGCAGCATGCCGTACTCAGCGGTCATCCAGCCCTGCCCTTTGCCCTTGAGGAAGCCAGGCACCTTTTCTTCGATGCTGGCGGTGCACAGCACGCGGGTGTCGCCGAACTCGACCAGCACGGAGCCTTCGGCATGCTTGGTGTAGTGGCGCGTCAGGCGGACGGTGCGCAAATCGGCAGTGGCGCGTCCGCTGGGACGTTGGAATGCGGTCATGGTTTTTCCTATGGAATCGGTGACGGACGCCTTGGCGCCATGTTGGCCGGGCAGAACCGGAGAAGAGGTTTTGATGGCGCGCGGCAAGCAAACTTTTTACAATGCGCTATCCAAACCCAAATACAATCACGCCTCATTGAGCTCAAAGAGCTTGCTGAAGTTGGTGAGCTTAAATTTTTACCGGCATTGTCTTGATAAATTGCCGGTTTGTAAAGGAAGCATGGCCTCGCAGCCTCCCCTTCACACCATTCCGTCGCCGGCCGCAAGCTGCGCGGGCCGCCACATCCGGAGAATCGATTGACCATTTACAGCATGACCGGCTATGCCGTCACCAAACGCGACACTGCCGCCGGCGCCATCACCGTTGAACTCAAGAGCGTCAATTCGCGTTTCCTTGACCTGCAGTTCCGCGTCAACGACGACTTGCGCGCGGTCGAGCCCGCCATGCGCGAAGCCATCATCAGCAAGCTGGTGCGCGGCAAGGTCGAATGCCGCCTGAGCTTCGGCCGCAAGACGGTCGAAGGCGCCAGCCAGGCCCTCAACCAAACGCTGCTGGCGACGCTGGCGGAATTGCAAAGCCAGGTGCGCGCGCAATTCATCGATGCCGCGCCGCTGAGCGTGGCCGAACTGCTGCGCTGGCCCGGCGTGATCGAAGAAGCCGAAATCGGCCAGGACACGCTGCAAGCAGACGTGCTGGCGACGCTGCAGCAAACCCTGACCGCCTTCCTCGACAGCCGGGCACGCGAAGGCGCCGCGCTGCAGGCCGTGCTCGAAACCCGCATCGACGCCATGGAGGCGATCGTGGCACGCATCACGCCGCTGGTGCCGCAACTGGTGGCGCAGTTCCAGCAAAAGGCGACGGAACGGATGCAGGAAGCGCTGGGACTGGCGGGCAAAGATGGCGTCGTTGCGTCGTTGCCGCGCGAAGAAGTGCTGGAACGTATCCGCCAGGAAGTCACGCTGTACGGCATCCGCATCGACATCGCCGAAGAACTCGCGCGCCTGTCGGCGCATCTGGCCGAGACCCGCCATATCCTGAAAAAAGGCGGCCAGGTCGGCAAGCGCCTCGATTTCATGATGCAGGAGCTCAACCGCGAAGCCAATACGGTCGGCTCGAAAGCCGCCATGAAAGAGCTTGCCGACGCGTCGATGGAACTGAAATTGCTGATTGACCAGATGCGCGAACAGGTCCAGAACCTCGAATAACCGAGCAATCCAGCAATCGACTACGCGAACAACCGATCCCGACATTCAGACACGAGAGAGCATCCCATGCCAAACAAGAATCCAACCTCCGGCAGCCTGTTCATGGTCGTGGCGCCATCCGGCGCCGGCAAATCGACGCTGGTCAACGCCCTGCTGAAGCAGGAGCCCGAGATCAAGCTGTCGATCTCCTACACCACGCGCCCGCCGCGTCCGGGCGAGGAGCACGGCCGCGAATACTACTTCACGACCGCAGATGATTTCCTCAAGCGCCAGGCGGACGGCGAGTTCCTGGAGTGGGCGGAAGTGCACGGCAATTACTATGGCACCTCGCGGCTGATGATCGCGGACCAGATTTCCAACGGCACCGACGTGCTGCTGGAAATCGACTGGCAAGGTGCGCAGCAAGTCAAGAAACAGTTCTCCAACGCCATCGGCATCTTCATCCTGCCGCCGTCGATCGCGGCGCTGGAAGAGCGCCTGAAAAAGCGCGGGCAGGACGAACCGCATGTCATTACGCGCCGCATCCTGGCCGCCGGCGGCGAAATCGCTCACTCGCCGGAGTTCGAATATGTTATTATTAATCAAGAGTTTGCAGTCGCTTTGTCGGAATTGACGGCAATTGTGAAAGCAGCACGTTGCCGCTTCCCGCAACAAGCTGCACGCAACACCTTCCTGTTCACTCAGCTCGGCATTCATGCCATCGCCTGAGTTGATGAGTAAATCGCTCCCAAGGCGCATCACTCGAACCGGATCCGACAATGATGCGGATGCCGGTTGAACCGGAACCACCAGAATCATTCAGAATCACCAAGCAACACGAAATCAGGAGTTTTTATGGCCCGTATCACCATCGAAGATTGCCTCAAGCAAATCCCCAACCGCTTCCAGCTGACCCTGGCCGCAACATATCGCGCACGCCAGCTGCTGCAAGGCCACACCCCGAAAGTGGACGCCAAGGACAAGCCAACCGTGACAGCCCTGCGCGAAATCGCAGCCGGCAAGGTCGGCATCGAGATGCTGAAAAAAGTGCCTGCCTGAGTTTCATCCTCGTCCATGCTGCCGATAACGCCAACGTATGAGCCTGATTCCCCCAGATTCAACCCTCGGTTCTCCGTTATCAGCAACTAGTACGACTGGCAGCACCGGTACTCCCCGAGCGTCTTCCGGACGCTCGGCGTCAAAACAGAATTCCCAACATCCCTCCGCAACATCCCCCGCTCCCGCGTTGCACAGCGGCGTGGCGACGTTTACCCACCTGACGCACAAGCTCGAGGAATACCTCACACCTTCCGAACTGAAGAAGGTCAAGGAAGCCTATCGCTTTTCGGATGAGGCGCACCTGGGCCAGATGCGCAAGTCGGGCGAACCTTACATCTCCCATCCGCTCGCGGTCGCCGAAATCTGCGCCGACTGGAAACTCGATGCGCAAGCCATGATGGCGGCGCTGCTGCACGACGTGATGGAGGACCAGGGCGTACGCAAGGAAGAACTGATCGAGCGCTTCGGTGCGCCGGTGGCCTCGCTGGTCGACGGCTTGTCCAAGCTCGACAAGATCGAATTCCAGAGCCAGATCGAAGCGCAGGCGGAGAACTTCCGCAAGATGCTGCTGGCGATGGCGCGCGACGTGCGCGTGATCCTGGTCAAACTGGCCGATCGCCTGCACAACATGCGCACGCTGGGCGCAATGGCTCCCGAGAAAAAGCGCCGCATTGCCCGCGAGACGATGGAAGTCTATGTACCGATCGCACATCGTCTCGGCCTCAACAATATTTACCGCGAGTTGCAGGAACTGTCGTTCTCGCATCTTTATCCGCTGCGCCACAAGACCTTGTCGAAGGCGGTCAAGGCCGCGCGCGGCAATCGCCGCGAAGTGGTCACCAAGATCCTCGAGTCCGTCACCAGCACGCTGATCGCCGCCGGCATACCGGCCCAGGTCGACGGCCGTGAAAAGACCCTGTACGGCATCTACCGCAAGATGCGCAACAAGCACCTGACGTTTTCGCAGGTGCTGGACGTCTACGGTTTCCGCGTGGTGGTCGACAGCTTCGCCAATTGCTACGTCGCGCTGGGCACGCTGCATTCGCTGTTCAAGCCGATGCCCGGCAAGTTCAAGGACTACATCGCGATTCCCAAGCTGAACGGCTACCAATCACTACACACCACGCTGATCGGTCCCTACGGCACGCCGGTGGAGTTCCAGATCCGCACGCAAGACATGCATCGCGTGGCCGAATCGGGCGTCGCCGCACACTGGCTGTACAAGGACGACGAAGGCAGCCTGACCGACCTGCAGCAACGTACTCACGCCTGGCTGCAATCGCTGCTGGACATCCAGAAGCAGACCGGCGACTCGGCCGAGTTCCTGGAACACGTCAAGGTCGACCTGTTCCCCGACTCGGTCTACGTCTTCACGCCGAAGTCGAAGATCATCGCCCTGCCGCGCGGCGCCACGGCGCTCGACTTCGCCTACAACATCCATACCGACATCGGCGACCAGACCACCTCGGTGGTGATCAACCACGAGCCGGCGCCGTTGCGCACCGAGCTGCACAACGGCGACATCGTCGAAATCATCACCTCGCCGTCGTCACGCCCGAGTCCGAACTGGCTCGGCTACGTGCGCACCGGCAAGGCCCGGTCGGCAATTCGCCACCGCCTACGCACGGTCAACCTGGCCGAATCGCAAGCGCTGGGCAAACGCCTGCTGACCAATGCCCTCAATACGCTGGGGCTTGATCCGGATCTGCCTACCACGCTGATCGAGCGGCTGCTCAACGAATCCAGCGCCAAGACCATGGATGAGCTGTACGCCGACATCGGCATCGGCACGCGCATGGCGCCGCTGGTGGCGCGCCACATCATGGGCATGACCGAGAATGGCGGCGCGGTGCCGCAGCTTGATGTCGAAGGCCATATGCTGCCGAGCAAACCGGATCCGGTGGTCATTACGGGCAACGAAGGCTCGACCGTCCAGCTGGCCACCTGTTGCCTGCCGATCCCCGGCGACAAACTGATCGGCCACCTGAAACACGACCAGGCGCTGATTGTCCATGTCGACGATTGCGAAACCGCCAAGCGGCATCGCGAGAAAGAGCCGGATCGCTGGATCGAAGTCACCTGGGCCGGCGAACTCAACCGCCGCTTTGAATGCCGCATCACCATCCTGGCGCATAACCAGAAAGGTACGCTGGCGCGCATCGCCGCCGAAATCGGCGAGGCCGACGCACATATCGTCTCAGTCAGCATGGACGACGACGGCGATCCGGCGATGAAGCACCTGCGCTTCACCATCCAGGTCGAAGACCGTGTCCACCTCGCCCGCACCATGCGCGGCATCCGCAGTATCGACAGCGTCGCCCGCATCCTGCGCGAGCGCAGCTGACCAACCGCGCAACGAACCCCGCCTGATGCGTCAAGCGGCCGCTTGCGCTTCCGGCACGGCAAATTCCATGCCCCCGCCGGCATTGCATGCACCGTGCTTGACTTTCTCCGCCACGAATTCGATCAGCGCGCTGACCGCGAGCGATAACTGGCGACGATTCGGATACACCGCGTACATGCCGCTGATATCACGTTGGTACTGGGGCAAGATGCTGACCAAGGTGCCGCGCCGCAGGTCTTCTGCGGCGACCATCACCGGCAACAACGCAATGCCGAGTCCGGCGCGCGCTGCGCGCAGCAAGCCTTGGGCGGTGTTGATGCACAGGCGCGGCGCCACGCGGATGCTTTCCGCGCCATGCGGCCCTTCCAGCTTCCACAGCGCTGCTTGCGGCGTATTCGACGCGGCCAGGCAGTCATGCCGCGCCAATTCTTCCAGCGATTCCGGCGCGCCGTGCCGGGCAAGATAAGAAGGACTCGCCAGCAAGCCGCGGTGGCTGGCGCCCAGTTTGCGCGCCACCAGGCTGGAGTCGGGCAATTGCCCGGCGCGGAAGGCCAGGTCGACGCCTTCGGCAATCAGGTCGACACGCTCGTCGCTGAGCAGGAACTCGAGTTGCACGCGCGGATAGCGCTGCATGAATTCGGCCATCCACTCCATCGCGAAATTGTCGAAAAAGTCCGCCGGCGCCGCCACACGCAGGATACCGCCGGGTTCGCGATTGCCTTCGGACAGGCTGGCGCCAGCGTGCTGGATGTCCTCGATGCCGGGAGCGCAGCGATCGAAGAATTCGCGTCCGGCCGCCGTCGTGTTCAATTGCCGCGTGGAGCGCTGCAACAACCGTACGCCCAGGCTCTCTTCCAGCAGTTGCAAACGCCGGCTGATGGTATTGGAAGGCATGCCAAGGCGCCGGCCTGCGGCAGCAAAGCTGCCGGCGCGGACGACTTCGACAAAGACGGAAATATCGTTCAGGTCCAACATGGCATTCATCTTAAAAATGGACTAGTGAAAGCACATTCTCCCATCTATTGAAGTTATTGGAAAGCCTCTATATTCCTCTCATCGCCATTCAGCGCGACCTGATAACCCAAGGCAACCTTCCAAGGACACAACATGAGCACCCTTCTGCACATCGACTCCAGCGCCCGCTACACCGGCTCACTCACCCGTCAGCTGAGCGCTGCCTATGTCGAACAATGGCAAGCCAAAAACGCCGGCGGCAAAGTCATCCAGCGCGATCTGGCAAGCCAGATCCTGCCGCACATCACCGAAGCCATGATCGGTGCGTATTTCACGCCCGCCGACCAACGCAGCGCGGAACAACAAGCCATCATTGCCGAATCCGACAAACTGGTGGACGAACTGGTCGCCGCCGACACGCTGGTCATCGGCGTGCCGATGTACAACTTCGCGCCGCCATCGGCGTTCAAGGCGTGGGTCGACCATATCAGCCGCGTCGGCCGCACCTTCTCGTACGGCGCCAACGGCCCGACCGGCCTGCTGACCGGCAAGCGTGCCATCGTGATCCTGAGCAGCGGCGGCGTCTATTCCCAAGGTCCGGCGCAACCGCTGGATTTCAACGGCACCTACATCCGCAGCGTGCTGGGCTTCCTGGGCATCACCGACGTTGAACTCATCGCGGCTGAAGGCGTGTCGATGGGCGAAGAAAAAGCCAAGCAAACGTTATCTCAGGCACAGGAAAAGATCAGCGCACTCGTCTGATCGGATTTTCAAAGACAAAAAAGCCGGATCATCAGATCCGGCTTTTTTACGTCTCCGCCATCGGCACCATCCGACTCAGGACACGTGCACGCTCTTGTGCAGGCGCCGCAAGCCGAACCACACGCCCGCCGCAAACACCGGCACCATCAGTCCCGTGGCGACGTCCGGATTGATCGGCACGCCGGCGGCCTTGAGCGCCTTGCCGATATAACCGAACAAGCCCACCATATAGTAGGAAATCGCCGCCACCGACAAACCCTCGACCGCCTGCTGCAAGCGCAACTGCTGCGCCGCCCGGGCATTCATCGATTCGAGAATCTGGCGGTTCTGCTGCTCTTGCACGATACCGATGCGCGTGCGCAGCAAATCGTTGGTATGCGCGATCCGTTCGGCCAAGGCTTTCTGGCGATGCGCCACCGATGTGCAGGTATCCATGGCCGGGGCGAGACGACGCTCCATGAATTCGCCGATGGTGGGCACGCCTTCCACACGCGTCTCGCGCAGTTCTTCGATGCGCGCCTTGACCAACCGGAAGTAGGCCTGCGACGCCGAAAAGCGATAGCTGTTTTCCAGCGACATCTTTTCGATGCGCGCCGCCAGGCCGGTGATCTTGCGCAGGATACGTTCATCCTCGGCGTGCCCCGCACTGGTATTCCCGCCCCCATGCTCGGCATCCACCATGGCGGCCGTGAGCGTCGCCAGGTCGCTTTCGATGGCGTTGAGTACCGGCCCGGCCTGCAGCGCATGCGGCAAGCCCAGCAAGGCCATCATGCGGTAGGTTTCGATTTCCAGGATGCGCTGCACCAGGCGGCCGCCCTGCAAGTCGCGCAAATCGATGTCGCGCACCACGAAGCGGCTGAAACCATCGGCCTGGATCACGAAATCGGTCCAGATTTCCCCGCCCTGCAATACCTTGCTGGAAGACAGCAGCTTGCCTTCGAACAGACGCGCCATGCCGGCGGCGGCGTCATGTGCGGGTGCGCGTTCCAGCACGACATGGGCTGCAACCATGATCTTGCCCTGCAACGCCAGCAGCCACTGCTGCGGCACGTGCCTGAGCGGCGCGGCGGCGAAGGCTTCGTCGGTCGTCAGCGCGGCGTCGTGGCTCTGCGCGAAGGTATAGCTGGCGAATTCGGTATGGCACTCCCACTTGAGGCGGAAACGGCCGAAGTCATGAAAGAAATGTTTGGCGTCCATGCCGGGTGCGGTCACGCCGAAATGCAGGCACAGGTCGGATAGCAGGGCATGCTGGAAGGCGACGTGATGGTTGACATTGGCGTCGGCACCGGCCTGGTCGCGCAGGTAGACCGCGAGGTGCGTCAGGCTTGCCGGCGCGCTCAGGTGCAGGAACGGGCGTGAATGCACTTCCGCGGCGAGCGCCACGCGTTGCGGATGATTCAGACTGGCGTAGACGATGGACATGGACAGGCCTTTGGCTTGATCGGAAGAAATCGTGAAATCAGACAATCGGAATCAGGATCGGAAGTGGCTGCAACCGCAAGCAGAATCCGTTCCAAGCATCGAAGGGGTAACCTGGCCCCGGCCGGCGGCATGGCCGGCCCAGGCGCAGCTCAATCCTGCCGCGCCGGATAACTGACTGCGAGGATGGTCAACTGCTCAACGCCGGCCGGCGTCTGCAGCGTCACTTCGTCGCCTTCGCGGGCTTTGGTCAAGGTGCGCGCCACCGGCGAAATCCAGCTGATCTTGCCGTTGAGCGGATCGAGCTCGTCAATGCCGACGATGGTGACGGTATGTTCGATGCCGTCCTGGTTCTCGTAGGTGACCGTGGCGCCGAAAAAGATCTGGTCGTTGCCGTGGTGGATGCTCGGATCCACCACTTCGGCGATGTCGAGGCGCTTGGTCAGGAAACGAATACGGCGGTCGATCTCGCGCAAGCGGCGCTTGCCGTAGATATAGTCGCCGTTTTCAGAACGGTCGCCGTTGGAGGCCGCCCAATGCACGATGCGCACCACTTCCGGACGATCGACGTCAATCAGGTGCAGCAGCTCGTCCTTGATGCGCTTGTGCCCCGCCGGCGTCATGTAGTTCTTGGTGCCTGCGGGAATGGCCGGCAACGCCAGCTCGTCGTCATCGTCGCCGTCGGATTCTTTTACGAATGCTTTGTTCATGTTCTCACTTGCTTATTTCATCTGGAGCCAGCCGTCCAATCTGTCCATCATTGTAGCGGTATGTTAAAGTCCCCGAGCGCGCAATTACACTGCGTCCATGCCAAAAACAAAGCTTCCCGCACAGACCTCTTCCGCCTTTCCATGACTTCTTCCACGAACCACTATCGTATCGGCCTGGCCGCCAACCGCGCCCACCAGGACGCGCCCAATTCTGCGCTGGTGCAATTGCTCCAGGGTTCGCGCGCGCGCATCGAAGCGCTGCAACCGGAACTGGTCGTGGTCGGCCGCACGCTTGACGCGATCGGCCATCTCGGCCTGCTGCCAGGTTATCCGCACATCGAGCGCTTTCCCTACGGGCGCCAAGGTGGCCTGATGAAACTGGTGTCGCGCGTGGTCGACAGCGATCCGGCCCGCACGCTGGACGCCATCATTTACCTGATCGACCCGGTCGATCCGTCCTCGACTTTCCCTGAAGCGGTAGCGCTCAAGCGCCAGTGCGTGATCCATGGCAAGCCGTTCCTGTCGACGCTGGCCGGCGCCCAGGAATGGTTCGAGCTCGAAGCGATTGCCGACGGCGCCGCGCCCGATCCGATGCGCGACGACTCGTTCAGGCTGGCCGACGAAGGCATCGCCCTGATCGCCCATGATTCGATGAAAACGCGCATGCTGGCCTTGGCCGAACGCCATTTCGAGGTGCTCGACAGTTTTGGCTTCCGCTGCGCCACCGGCACCACCGGCGGCCTGCTCAATGAACTGGCGGTCAAGATCAAGGGAGAAGCCGGCCGCAGCTGGGTCAAGCCTTTCCTGAGCGGTCCGCTCGGCGGCGACGCCCAGATCGCCGAACTCATCCTGGAACATGAATGCCGCCGCGTGCTGTTCCTGGAAGACCCGCATGTCGCCCGCCAGCACGAAGCGGACATCCAGTTGCTGGAACGCGCCGCACGCACCGTGACCGGCTACGCCTCCTGCATGAGCGATGAAAAATGGGGAGATCGCTGGCTCAGCCTGATCAGGCAACGCCAGGTGCGCTGAACAGCCGCCGGGGATTCCCTGAAGAAAGTCCGGCTTGTTTTTGGCGCGCCTGCCCAACATATGCTTGCAGCGACCTTCGCGCATTCATGAGGACTTCCTTGTCGCACAAGATCAGAAAATACCTGCTGGCACCTTTGGTCTATACCGCAGCATTGCTTTTGCTGCTGGAAGAATGGCTCTGGAACGCCAGCAAGCGGCTGTTTGCCCGGCTGCCGCTGATCCCGTTCATCGCGCGCCTGGAAGCCTGGGTCACCGGCGCACCGCCCTATGTGGCGCTGGCCATCTTCGTATTTCCCAGCCTGCTGCTGCTCCCCGTCAAGATCCTCGCCCTCATGTCGATCGCTCATGGTCATCCGACACTGGGCCTGATCATCATTGTCAGCGCCAAGGTGCTTGGCACCGCATTGGTGGCGCGCATGTACACGCTGACGCAGAAAGCCTTGCTGTCGCTGCCGTGGTTCGCCCGTTACCGGGACATCGTGTTGCGCTTCAAGGACCGCATGATTGCGCAACTGCGTGCGACGCACGCATGGCAGCAGGTCGAAGCCGGACTCGCCGCCTTCAAGTCGGCGCGGCGGCGCTGGTGGGCATCGTTCAAGGAGCGCTGGGTTGGTAACGGACCCAGCGGCCCGGGCAATCGCCTGGCGCGCATGATAAAAAAATACGCCGCCAGGCGGCGTGACAGGGAATAGGCGGCGGCAACTTCAGGAAGTGAAAATGAAACCGCCGACATGGCGTCGGCGGTGCTTTGACTCAAATGGCCAATTGATTAACTACCCTGCTCGGCAACGTCGCCGGCGCCGGCTTCCGCTTCGACTTTCTTCTCGGGCGCATGTCCCATGTTGGTGGAAATGTTGTTGCCCCACTCGAATGCCTGGGTTTCCAGTTCGTAGAAATCTTCAGCGCTCAGTTGCAGCCCGTCGAGCAACTCCTTCATCTGCTCCGGCGTCTTGTCGGCCTTTTCGGTGGCCTCGGCCAGCTGCAGGATCTCGCCGTAGAAGCCAGTACGGAACAGCAGCGCATCGCGGATTTCCGCGCTCACCGTGATCTGCGTGAGGATGGCTTCCATCGGCATGCCGAACAAGGCGTCGACCAGCGACATGATGCCGACGGTGAAGGCGATCTCGGACATCTTGCGACGACCGGGACGGATTCTTTCGGTGATCAGCTCCAGCATCTTGCCGCGCGTGGCCGCCAGGATCAGCAAGGGCGACAGCGTGTGCGCCTTGTCCTTCTCGGTATTGGCGAACAGCAGGATCTGCATCCAGCGCTTGAGCTGGCGACGACCCAGCACGATCAGCGCTTGGCCGAGCGAATCGATGTGTTTCATGAAGCCGTACACCGGCGTATTCACCAGGCGCAGCAGCGTCAGGCTCAGCGCCACGTCGCGCTTGATGTAGCGCACGATCTCGCCGTTGTCGACGTTGCGCACCAGCAGCGTCAGGATATGCATGATGACGATCTTGGACGCTTCCAGCTTCTTGCCCTGCAGGATCACCGGCTTGGCGAAGTAATAGCCCTGGAAGTAGTCGAAGCCGAAGGTCACGCAATCGCGGAACTGCTCGACCGTCTCGACCTTTTCCGCCAGCAGCATTTTTTGCGCGCGTTTGAAATGCACGCTCAGCTTGAGAAGCTTGCTGGCGTCCACCTCCATCACGTCGATTTTAATGATCTTGACGAGCGGCAACAGCTGCGCGATGTCTTCCGACTCGGTGATCACATCGTCCAGCGCAAACACATAGCCGGCGCGCACCAGTTCATTGACGCGCTTGACCAGTTCGGGGGTGACCTTGACGGTTTCGAGGATTTCCAGCACCACCTTGTCGGCCGGCAGGAAATTGATGAAGTCGCTCATCAGCACGGTAGCGTCGACGTTGATGAAGCCGTGCAAACTGCCGATGACGTTGTTGAGGCCGAGTTCGGACGCGTGCGCGATGACCGATGCCGTCGCCGAAACGTCGTCGTTGACGTTGGCGGGTCCGAACGCGGCGTTACGAAACAGCAGCTCGTAACCGATCAGTTCCTGTTCGCGGTTCAGGATCGGTTGTCGGGCCAGGAAAAAATCGTGGGCGTGATGCGCTGGGGGCGCTAGGGGCGCCGGGGCGGCGGCGTCGTGATCAGGAGACGGTTCGGTCATGATTTCTTGTTTTGAATAACCCCGGCACTTACGGCAGACAATGAAACTTTGGCATGACCTTCTATTGTATGCCCTGATCCATCGCCGATACCAGAAAACATTTCACGGATGAGGCGGCGGCGAAAACTGCCGGCGCAAGCCTCGTCGGAACGATACATTCAAGCCTCTCCCGATTCCAGCAGGAAGCCTGCGCCGCTGTCGCGGCCCAGCACCTTTACCAGGTACGGCATGACTTCCTTCAGCGTCGCCAACAATGTCCACGGCGGATTCAGCACGAACATGCCGCTGGTGTGCAGGCCGAAGCCATCCGGCGACGGCGAACTGATCGACAGCGTGACGTTGATCCAACTCTTGGCGCCAAGACGCTTGAGGCGGTCGGAAAACTGTTTGGACTCAATCCGCTGCAGCACAGGATACCAGACCGCATAGGTGCCGGTCGGGAAGCGCACCAGCGCATCCTGCAGGGCTTCCTTGACCTTCTGGTAGTCGCGCTTGTCTTCGTACGGCGGATCGATGAGCACCAGCGCGCGTCGCGACGGCGGCGGGAGCAACGCCTTGAGTGCGAGGAAACCGTCGCCGCGTTCGATCATCACGCGCTTGCCGCGGGCGGCAGGACGCTTGCCCTGCTCGGCGGCATGCGCATCCAGTTTGCGAAAATTGTCGGCCAGCACCTTGCTTTCGGTCGTGTGCAGTTCGAACAGGCGCAGACGGTCCTGCTCGCGCATCACCTGGTTGGCGCAATACGGCGAACCGGGGTAATAGCGCATCTTGCCGCTGGGATTGAGGTCTTTCACCAGTTGCACGTAGTCGGCAACGGCTTCGGGCAGATCGGTGCGATCCCACAGCGGACCGATGCCGGTTTCATATTCGGCGTTCTTGCTGGCGTAATTTCCGTCCAGCGCATAGACGCCTCCGCCGGCATGGGTATCGACCACCATGTAGGGAGTGTCTTTCTGGCCGAGATAACGCATCAACTGGATCGTCACCATGTGCTTGAGCACATCAGCGTGATTGCCAGCATGGAAGGCATGGCGGTAACTCAGCATAAAATCGTTGGAATCCCTGAAATGTTGGCGGCCGTCGCCGGCTCTGGCAATGCTTGTACCAAAATCACACGAAACAGCGCGGTGTTTGGTAGTTTTTCACATTTAATGTCACATTCTAACAAGGTTGCTTGCTGAATAGTCGTCCGGCCTTTGAATGTTACAAAGCCATCAACAACTTTCAGAGCAACCTACTCACCCGAACGGTCCAGGCGAAAATACGCATCCAGCAACGACGTCTTGAACACCACACCTAACAGGCGCGGGTCTTCGGTGCTGGAAATCACCGGCAGGCGTTCTCCCTGATGATCGAGGAACAGCTGCAAAGCTTCTCCCAGCGACATGTCCGGCGTCACTTCGTGCAAGAAGTGCGTGCGCATGAAATCCCCCGCGCATTTGGTCCCGATATTGTCCTTGTCGAGCAGCAGCGAGGTCACGTCCTGCAAGGCCACCACCCCCAAATAACGATTCTCCTCATCGGTGATGTAGATGTACTTGACCGGATATTGCAGGAAGATGCGCGTCACTTCCGAAAACGGCGCGTCCTTTTGCAGCACCGTTTCGGCCGGCTTGATCAGCTCGCTCATGTGGGTGCCGCGCAGGCGCATGCGCTCGGCCGCATCGCGATGACGCTTGAGCGTGATTTCGTACATCGAATTACCGTCCAGGCTGCGCGCGACGACATACGCCACCACGCACGACAACATCAGCGGCAGCACCACCTGATAGCTCAGCGTCATCTCGAAGATCATCAGGATCGCCATCAGCGGCGCATTGGTCGCCGCCGCCAGGAAGGCGCCCATGCCCACCATGGCGTACGCGAACGGCTGTGAAATCGCATGCGGCCACAACGCATGCGCCACGTCGCCGAACAGGAAGCCAATGGCCGCCCCCACGAACAGGGTCGGCGTGAAAATCCCGCCGACTGCGCCCGAACCGGTGGTCAGCGCCGTCGCGACGATCTTGTAAATCATCACGATCAGCACCGTCGACCACAGCCAGTCGGTGTGCAGCAGCGAATTGACCACGCTGTAGCCGTTTCCCCATACCTCCGGCACCCTCACCGACAGCAACCCGACCAGCAATCCGCCCAGGCCGAGCCGCAGCGGCAACGGCAGGCGCGTCTTCCGGAACGCCGTCTTGCTCAGTTCAAGCAGGCGCAGGAATTGCGGCGCCAGCAACCCGGCGATCACGCCCAACAGCACGAACAGGATGATCTCGACGCCGGCCACTTCGGGGAAGTACGGCATCTCATAGGCAGGCTTGTACCCCGGCAGCTCACGCATCGTGATATTGGCGACCACTGACGCCACCACCACCGGACCGAAGCTTTCCATGACCAGCGCGCCGAGCACGATTTCCGTGACAAAGAACGCGCCCGCGATCGGCGCGTTGTAGGCGGAAGTAATCCCGGCAGCCGCGCCGCAAGCCACCAGCAGGCGCATGCGCGATGACGGGAAGTGTGCGAAACGGCCGACCAGCGACGCGCACAAGGCCGCCAGTTGCACCATCGGCCCTTCCCGTCCGATCGAGCCGCCCGAGCCGACCGTGGCCAACGACGACAGGCTGCGCAGCAAGGTGTGGCGAATCGGGATCCGGCCGTCGCCGATGGCTACGGCCTCCATGTAATCCGAAGTGGCGCCGGCAGGCATGCGTTTGGCCCAGATGAGGATCAGCCCGGCCACCACGCCGCCGCAGGTCGGCAACAGCACGCGCATCTGCCAGGACAAACCTTTGGCGATTTCGACGAAGCTGCCGCTGTGACCGGTCAACAGGTATTGCACGGCGTCGATGCATTCACGGAAACCTATCGTCGCCAGCGAGCCGACGAAGCCGACCACCGCCGCCCATAGCAGCATCGCATGGCTTTCGGACATCCGCAGCCAGGTTTGCAGGCGGAACCGGTATTTGAGGAGAGTGTTGCGCATCGGGCGGCGTTCAGTCCTTGCCGACGATCAGGGAGTGCAAGTGCTGCATGTCTTTTTCGATGGCGCTGTCCGCCTTTTTTTGCATGTGCTGGTAGCAGGCCACCACCTCGCGCGCCAGCGCGGTGATGCTGGCACCGCCGCCCTTGGCGCCGCCGGTCGCGGTCTCTACCAGCGGTTGGGTGAAGCAACGGTTCATTTCCTCAACCAGCAGCCAGGCGCGCCGGTACGACATGTCCATTTCCCGCGCCGCGCCGGAAATAGATCCGCTGCGATCAATCGCCAGCAGCAAGGCGGCTTTGCCGGGGCCGAAGGCGATCGTATCGCCCTGCATCACGCGCAGTCGTACGGTTTTGGAATTTGTCATGACCGCGATTGTAGCAAGGGCCCTGGGCAAATTACATGGATATGCATCGGCGAATTGACTCTCGCTATATCCTTACGTATATTTCGACCTGGTTCGCCGTCCCATTCAGAAAACAGGAACTCCCATGCCCGCCTTTTTTACCGCACCTGCCCTGCGCCGGTTCACCGCGTCGGCCGCGGTCCTCCTGCTGGCGCTGCCTTTGGCGAGCACCGCCGCGCATGCGACAGACCTCGTAGTCTCCGCTGCGGCCAGCCTGACCAATGCATTCAAGGACCTGGGCACTGCATTTGAGCAGCAGAATCCCGGCGTCAAGGTGATCAACAATTTCGGTGCCTCCGACATCCTGATGCAGCAAATCGTGCGCGGTGCGCCGGCCGATGTCTTCGCCTCGGCCGACCAGACCGCGATGGACAAGGCCGTCGCAGAAAAGGCAGTGCAAGCATCCACGCGCAAGAATTTCGCCGCCAACCAGATCGTCCTGATCGTGCCCCGCGACAGCACCTTGCCGCTCGCCGGCCTGAAGGACCTGGCCCAGCCCGCCGTCAGGAAGATCGCACTTGGCAACCCGGCATCGGTGCCGTTCGGCCGTTATACCAAGACCGCGCTGGAAAGCGCCGGCCTGTGGGACGCCGTGCTGGCCAAGGGCGTGATGGCGCAAAACGTGCGCCAGAGCCTGGACTACGTCGCACGCGGCGAAGTCGAAGCCGGCTTCGTCTTCGCCACCGATGCCGCCGTCATGCCGGACAAGGTCAAGGTCGCGATCCGCATTCCCTCCGATACGCCCGCCACTTATCCGATCGCGGTGACTGCCGGCACCACGCAGGCGGAACTGGCAGCAAAATATCTCGCCTACGTGCAATCGGCCGCCGGCCAGGCCGTGCTGGCGCGTTACGGCTTCCTCAAACCCTGATAACCCTGCTACGCTGCGGGCTGATCAACTCTCACTCGCTCACGCGTTTCCTCAACTATGGGTGCAGTCTGGACGCCGTTGCTGCTCTCGCTCAAGGTCGCAGGCTGGGCAACGGTGCTCAATCTTTTCTTCGGCGTCGCGGCGGCTTACGGACTGTCGCGCTGGCGCTCGCCGCTACGCGACCTGGTCGACTCTATCCTGACGTTGCCGCTGGTGCTGCCGCCAACCGTGCTCGGCTATTACCTGCTGGTGCTGTTCGGCAAGCGCGGCACCTTCGGCGCGTGGTTGTCGGGCATGGGCATCGAGCTGGTGTTCACCTGGCAAGGCGCGGTGATCGCCTCGACCATCGTCGCCTTCCCGCTGGTGCTGAAGTCGGCGCGCGCGGCCTTTGAAAATGTCGACAAGCAGCTGGAAAACGCCGCGCGCGTGCTCGGCGTATCCGAAGCCGGCGTGTTCTTCCGCGTCAGCCTGCCGCTGGCGGCGCGCGGCATTGCCGCCGGCGTGCTGTTGGCGTTCGCCCGCGCGCTGGGCGAATTCGGCGCCACGCTGATGATCGCCGGCAATCTGCCGGGCCGCACGCAAACACTCTCCGTCGCGATCTACGAAGCGGTGCAGGCTGGCGACGACTCCACCGCCACCTTGCTGGTGATGATCACCTCGATCACCTGCATCGCCGTGCTGCTGATCGCCGGACGGCTGATGCCCGGCCATACGCGTCGGACGGATCTGTCATGAGCGTCGCCGTCCACATCCGCAAAGAGCTGCGCGCCGACGATCGTGTGTTCCAGCTCGACATCGACTTTGCCTCCGACAGCGACCGCATCGTGCTATACGGTCCCTCAGGTTCAGGCAAGAGCCTGACGCTCAAGGCCGTGGCCGGCCTGATGACGCCTGACCAAGGCAGGATCACGCTGAACCAGCGCACGCTGTTTGACGCCGCCCATGGCGTCAACGTAAAACCGCAGCAGCGCAATGTCGCCTATTTATTTCAGGATTACGCGCTGTTTCCCCACCTGACGGTGGCGCAGAACATTGCCTTCGGATTGCAGCGAGGCTGCTTCAACCTGCGCAAGCCGGCTGCGCATCCGGCGGTGGCCCGGTGGCTGCAAGCGTTCGGCCTGGATGCGACGGCGGGCAGCTATCCATCGCAGATTTCCGGTGGCCAGCGACAGCGCGTAGCCCTGGCGCGGGCGCTGGTGGCGCAACCCGACATCCTGTTGCTGGATGAGCCCTTCTCGGCCCTTGACCTGTCGCTGCGCGAACGCATGCGTCATGAGCTCAGCGAACTGCAACAGCAACTGCATGTGCCGATGCTGATCATCACCCACGATCCGGCCGACGTCGACGTGCTGGGCGATGCCGTGTTCGAAGTCCGGGACGGCATGATCTCCCGTCAGAAATAAGCCAACAATAAAAAAAGCCGCACTCTTGTGGAGTGCGGCTCCCGCAGGGACGGGGGTGGATACCCCCTTGAAACTTCAATCGCCGTCAAGAAAACCTAAGCAAACTTCTCAGGCCGACGTCTCAGGCAGACTCTCGTGCCAACTTCTCAAGCAACCTTCTTTTCGGCACCCTCGAAGAATTGTTCATCTTCGGTCGAACCGTGCAACGCCGTGGTCGACGACTGGCCTTGCTGGATCGCCTGGGTGACTGCGTCGAAGTAACCGGTACCGACTTCACGCTGATGCTTGACCGCAGTGAAGCCCTTGTCGGCTGCCGCGAATTCCGCTTCCTGCAGTTCCACGAAGGCCGACATCTGGTTGCGCGCATAGCCGTGCGCCAGGTTGAACATCGAATAGTTCAACGCATGGAAACCGGCCAGCGTGATGAACTGGAACTTGTAGCCCATGGCGCCCAGTTCCTTCTGGAATTTGGCGATGGTGGCGTCGTCCAGGTTCTTCTTCCAGTTGAACGACGGCGAGCAGTTGTACGACAGCATCTTGCCGGGGAACTTGGCGTGGATGGCTTCGGCGAATTTCTTGGCGAACGCCAGGTCCGGCTTGCCGGTTTCACACCAGACCAGGTCGGCGTATTCCGAATAAGCCAGACCGCGCGAGATAGCCTGGTCAATACCCGGACGGGTCTTGAAGAAACCTTCGACGGTGCGCTCGCCGGTCAGGAACGGCTTGTCGTTGTCATCCACGTCCGACGTCAGCAAGTCGGCCGCTTCCGCATCGGTACGGGCGATCACCAGCGTGCTGGTGCCGGAAACGTCGGCCGCCAAACGCGCCGCGTTGAGCTTCTCGACCGCTTCGCGTGTCGGCACCAGCACCTTGCCGCCCATGTGGCCGCACTTCTTCACCGACGCCAGTTGATCTTCGAAGTGGACGCCGGCGGCGCCTGCGTCGATCATCGACTTCATCAGTTCATAGGCGTTCAGCACGCCGCCGAAACCGGCTTCGGCGTCGGCCACGATCGGTGCGAAGAAGTCGATGTCGTTCTTGCCTTCCGACCATTGGATCTGGTCGGCGCGCTGGAACGTATTGTTGATGCGTTTGACCACCATCGGCACCGAGTTGGCCGGATACAGCGATTGGTCGGGATACATTTCGCCGGCCAGGTTGGCATCGCCGGCGACTTGCCAGCCGGACAGGTAGATTGCCTTCAAGCCGGCCTTGACCTGTTGCATCGCCTGGTTGCCGGTCAGCGCGCCGAGGGCGTTGACGAAGGGTTCGTTGTTGACCAGATTCCACAGCTTTTCGGCGCCGCGCTTGGCCAGCGTGTGCTCGATCTGGACCGAGCCGCGCAGACGCACCACGTCGTCGGCCGAGTAGTTGCGCTTGACGCCTGCCCAACGTGGGTTTTCCGCCCAGTCTTTCGCCAGTGCCTGAATTTGTTGTTCGCGTGTCGTCATGGTCAATCTCCTTAAGGTAATCAGAAAATGGAGGTCAAGAAGTGAAATCCATGACTTCATAGTAGGACTTTCTGTGCACAGCAACAATGTCTTATATAAGACATATAAATAAATTTTTATTCTTAATATTCAATTAGTTAAATACAGTTTTTTGCGATATGAAACGAAATTTCTGAAAATGAAATGAATTCATGATGCTGCGCAATCGGACTTTCCATAATGTGAAATGACATTTTTGCATCATGAAAACCGGCCTCCCGAATGGGGCCCTTTTGCCGCAACGTGGATGCCGAGGCATAATGCACTCCGTCTTTCATCATAAAAGTCACGCGTCTTCATCAATGCCAGACGATTGCCACTCGTAACCGATATACACAATAAGGACCTCCATGAGCCCCACCAGCAACAGAGAAGAGACACTCCGCCAATGGCAAGCCCGCGAAGCCGAAGTACGCGCCAAACTGGCCGCGCCCGGCGTCGCATCAATGGATGACCTGAAGGCCGGCAGCGGGATGGATTTCCTGCAGCGCATCTGGGACGGCGAGCTGCCATCGGTGCCGATCGGGGAAACCATGGATTTCATCCCGGTCGAAGGCGAACCGGGCCGCATCGTATTCCAGGGCACGCCGGGCAAGCAGCACTACAACCCGCTGGGCAGCGTGCATGGCGGTTACTTCTGCACCCTGCTCGACTCGGCCGTCGGCTGCGCCGTGCATTCCATGCTGCCGCAAGGAATGGGTTACACCACGCTGGAACTGAAGGTGAACCTGATTCGGGCACTGACCGCGAAAACCGGACCGGTGCGGGCGGAAGGCAAGGTGATCCAGGTCGGCAACCGTGTCGGCATCGCCGAGGGCCGCATCGTCGACGTCGACGGCAAGATCTATGCGCATGCGACCACGACCTGTCTGGTGTTCCCGCTGCCGTAAGCCTTATCAGCGTTGTGCATGACGGTCGCTGAAGAGTCCCACGCCTCCTTCAGCTGTCGTCTGGCACGCATCTGCTGCACATCCACCGCCTGTCCATTCCCAATCGGTTGTCTATTGGAAGCAGAAGGGTCAGAATGGCGCTAATAGAAATCAGCCGACGCCCCCATGCATTACGCCCTGGATATACGCACCTTCCTCTTCAGCCACTATTTCTATACCGGCCTGCGCATCGCCACCGGCGTCGTCGGCCTGACCATGCTGGTCTTCAACATGGCGGACATGCAGACCACCATGACCGTTTTCCTCGGCGCGCTCTGCACCAGCCTGATGGACCTGCCCAGCCCGCTACGTCACAAATTCAATGAAATGCTCGCCGGCGTGCTGCTGTGCACCCTGGTGATGCTGGTGATCAGCCTGTGCGCGCCGATCCACTGGCTGGTCAGCGTGGCGATGGTGCTGGTCAGCTTCCTCGCCAGCATGATGGTGGTGTACGGCAAGAAGACCCTGCCGCTGCAATTTGCCGCCTTGATGGTGATGACGCTGTCGATGGAAAACAGCGTACCGTTCGATGAAGCCTTCCTGCATGCGGGTCTGTTCCTGGCCGGCGGCCTCGGCTACCTGACCTACTCGATGATCGTGTCCTACTTTTTGCGGCGACGCGTCAAACAACAGGTGCTGGCGGAAGCGCTATTCGAGCTGGCGCGCTACCTGCGCATCAAGGCCGATTTCTACGATGTGCGCAGCGACCTGCAGACCCAGTTCACGACGCTGGTGCGCCAGCAGATCGTGCTGGCCGACAAGCTGCAGGCGTCGCGCGACCTGGTGCTGCGCGACATGCACACCAAACAGGACGGCTTGCTGGTGCACGTCCACCTGAGCATGCTCGAGCTGTACGAACAGGTCTTGTCGACGCACGCCGACTATGCCCTGCTGCGCAGCCATTTCGGCGACACCGACGTCATCATTTTCCTGCGTGACCTGGCCAACAAGACCGCCGAAGACATCGAATCGATCGCCTACGCCGTCACCCGCAAGCGCGTCTCGACGCCGACCGTCAACTACAAGGCCGAGCTGCGCGCTGTGCAATACGAGATGCAGCAGCTGCAGCAGGACAACCTGGCCGGCCACATCCCCGACGAAGCCATCACGGTGCTGCGCGTCACCTACAACAAGATCCTCGACATCATCGAACTGATCTCGCAACTGCACCTGGCCACGCAAACCCCGATCGACGCGATCCCGATCCTTCCGGGGTCCGACATGACGCCGTTCCTGACCCAGCAAAAGTACAAGGCCGGCCTGCTGATCGCCAACCTGCGCTGGCAATCGCCGATCTTCCGCTTCGCCATCCGCGTCGCGCTGGCGGTCTCGACCGGCCTGTGGATCGCTGCCCATCTGCCGTACATGTCGCACGGCTACTGGATCGTGCTGACCATCGTCATCATCCTCAAACCCAATTTCAGCTCGACCAAGCAGCGCACGAGCGACCGCCTGATCGGCACCATCATCGGCTGCCTGCTGACCGCGTTGATCCTGCGCTTCGTGCATGATCCGATGGGCTTGCTGGCGGTGCTGTTCATCGCCAGCGTGGCGGCGCCGGCCTTCACCTACGTCAAGTACCGCTATACCGCGATTGCGGCCTCGGTGCAGATCCTGATGCTGCTCAACCTGTTGCTGCCGGCCGGCCATCACGGCGCGGTCGGCGAACGCCTGGTCGATACCGTCATCGGCGTGGCCATCGCCACCCTCTTCAGTTACGTGCTGCCGAGCTGGGAGTACCGCGACCTGCCGCGCCTGCTCAAGAACGTGCTGCACGCCAGCCACCGCTACATCAAGGCCAGCCGCGACATGCTGGAAGGCAAAGTGGGCGATGATTTCTTCTACCGTGTCTGCCGCAAAGGTTTCATGGACAGCCTGTCGGCGCTGATCTCGGCGCAGGTGCGGATGATGGACGAACCGATCAGCAAGCAACGCGCGGTGCGCGAGATCAACCGTTTCGTGGTGCAGAACTATCTGGTCGCGGCGCACATCGCCGCGCTGCGCATCCTGCTGCGCCGCCATGCCGAAGGCTTGCCACGCGACCCGGTCAACAAGCTGATCGAACAGACTTACCAGAGCGCCACCGCACATTTGCTGCAGGCGCAAGGCATCCTGGCCGGCCCTGGCGGCACTACCGCGACAACCGTGCCCGTGGAGGAAGTGGTTCCGGTCCATCCCCTGGCGGAAACCGTGGCGGCCGAAGACATCGCCCTGGCGACCCAGCCTGAAGCAAGCGAATGGTCGGGCTGGCACACCTTCCAGCGTCGCTCCGCCCTGCTCGACAACGACCTGCAAGAGATCGTCGCGCAAACCGGCGCCATCGAAAGCATCCTGCGCAAGGCGGAGACTGCATAAATCTGCACCGGCTACGGCTGGCGACAGATGAAAAAAAACCGTGCTGAGCACGGCTTTTTTCACATCTCACGGCTGACGCCGGCTACTGCTTGTCCTTGCCGTCGTACGACAAAATCCGGTGCATGCGCTTTTGCTCGAACATGCGTTCGTCGGCCACGCGCAACAGCGTTTCGATGTCCAACCCGTCTTGCGGGAACAAGGCTACGCCGATGGAAGCGTCGACGTGATACTGGTTACCGTCGCGCCCTTCGATAGGCTGGTTGAGGAAGTTGCGAATCTTCTCGGCGATCGACTTGGCGATGTTCTCGTCCGTCACCCCATGCAGGTAGACCACGAACTCGTCGCCGCCAAAGCGCGCCACAGAGTCGTCCTTGCGCAAGGCATGCTGCAATTGCGACGCGGCGGAAATCAACACCTTGTCGCCTTCGTCATGACCGTACTGGTCGTTGATCGCCTTGAACTTGTCGAGATCGATGAACAGCAGCGCAAATTGCAATGGCGCCACTTCCGTACCTTTCCGACGGCGGAAGTCGATCTGCGCGATGAACGAGTCGCGGTTGAGCACATTGGTCAGGCGATCGGTGCGCAGGTTGCGCTCCATCTCCTGGAAGCTTTGCGCCAACTGGCCGATTTCGTCGCGGCGGTCGATATTGAGCGATGGGAAAGGCTCGCCGTTGCCGATGCTCTTGGCCGCCAGCGTCAGCTTGCGGATGTCGCGCAGCACCCAGCGCAGGATCGCGAAGCCGAGCACGAACGTCATGCACACGGCGAAGAAACCCAGCAGCAGTGTCTGGTAGACGCCGCCGGTCACCGAACCGAGGAAGTCGGAACGGCTCACCGCGCTGACCGCAACCCAGTCCAGCCCGGCATCGTCATGATGCAGGCGAAACGCCAGTTCGGTCTTGGGCCCGTCGGTCTGCAACGACTGAACCACCAGTTTTCCGGGCTCCAGCTTTTGCGTCTTCATGTAGGCAATCAGGTCGGCATAGGATTGGCGCACGATGGGCGACGTGCTTTGGTCGGCGTTCAGCCGCACGAAGTTCGCGCCGTCGACCTTGTGGATAGGTTCGTCGACTGAAGTGGCGATCAGGTCGCCCGACATTTCGATGATGAAGGCGACGCCGTTCCTGGTCAGCGGCAACGCTTGCAGGAAGTCGCTCAGACGGCGCAGGCCGATGCTGCTGGTGGCGACGCCCAGCAAGACGTGCTCCGGCGTATACACCGGCTTGGACAAGGTGATGCCGAGGAATTTGAGACGGAAATCGGTGAACACCGGCGACCAGGTTTCCTGCTTGCGTTCGATGGCCTGGAGATACCAGGGACGATTGCGCGGTTCGTAATCCTGCGTGGCGATCAGCGTCGGTGTGGTGCCGGGACCTCGCAAATGATAGACGTAATTTTTTCCCTGGGGATCACGGGTGCTGTACATGAAGAGATTCATCTCTTCCTGCTTCACGCCGAGAAAACTGCCGTCGACGCCGCCGAAATAGACATAGCTGGGATCGTCGAACAAGCTGTTGGCCAGCCACAAGCGTTCTTCCAGCGCCGCCTTTTCCTTGGGAAACGGGATATAGGTCGGTTGGCCGCCCTTTTCAGCCGGCGGAATCGGATCCGGCGCCACCACGCGCAGCGTCTCGCGCGCACCCAGCATTTGCCGGTCGATCGCCTGGCCGACGCGGTTCATGGTGTCCATCAATGCATTGCGCGCCAGCACCTCGGTGGCGTCATCGCCGGCACGATACAGAAACCAGCCTATCGTCACCGCCAGGCATAACATCAGAAATACAAACGGCAAGATGAACAGCCGCTGTAACGAAGATTGCTTCAGAATTTCACCCCTTGCTTATGCCACGCTGATTGTGATCGTTTCGAACGGTTACTTCACGTGATTTATTGTTTTTTATACATGACTTAACGTCATTTCGCGCATTCCGCGCCTTCTTGCACCGAATCAGAGAGTTTAATCGTTTACCTAAAAAAATTCCCCTGAATCCCGAAAAATACTCGTTTCACCGAAGTATTCCCTCAGGCTCCCGGGGAACTAGATAGCATAATTACAAAGAGTTAATCAAGACATTTCAGTTCGGCTCAAACGAAAGTGCACCATTTTCGACACTCACATGGACCACGTCCTTGGGACCGAATTTTCCTTGCAAGATCAGTTTCGACAACGGATTTTCGATTTCCTGCTGGATCGCCCGTTTCAGCGGCCGCGCCCCGTAGACGGGATCGAAGCCGGCCTCTGCTATCTTCTGCAGTCCGGCATCGCTGATCACCAGGCCGATATCCATCTTGGCCAGACGCGCCTCGAGGATGTGCAGCTGGATCTTGGCGATCGCACCGATGTTCTTTTCGTCCAGCGCGTGGAACACCACGATCTCGTCGACCCGGTTGACGAACTCGGGACGGAAGTGCAGCTTGACCTCCGCCATGACCGCCATCTTCACCACCGCCGGATCGCTGTCTTCCATCGCCTGGATCTTGTGCGAGCCCAAGTTGGAAGTCATCACGATCACGGTGTTCTTGAAATCCACCGTACGGCCTTGCCCATCGGTCATGCGACCGTCGTCGAGCACCTGCAGCAAGACGTTGAACACGTCCGGATGGGCCTTCTCGATTTCATCCAGCAGGATCACGCTGTAGGGCTTGCGCCGCACCGCCTCGGTCAGGTAACCGCCCTCTTCATAGCCGACATAGCCCGGCGGCGCGCCGATCAGGCGCGCGACTGAATGCTTCTCCATGAATTCGCTCATGTCGATGCGGATCATGGCCTCCTCGGTATCGAACAGGTATGACGCCAGCGCCTTGCACAACTCGGTTTTACCGACTCCGGTGGGGCCGAGGAACATGAACGAACCATAAGGCTTGTCAGGGTCGCCCAAGCCGGCGCGAGACCGGCGGATTGCATCGGAGACGGCAACAATCGCCTCGTCTTGCCCCACCACGCGTTGATGCAAGACCTCTTCCATGTGCAGCAATTTTTCACGCTCGCCTTGCATCATGCGCGACACCGGGATGCCGGTGGCGCGCGCCACGATCTCGGCGATTTCTTCGGCACCGACCTGGGTGCGCACCAGGCGCGGCTTGTCGACGGTTTGCTCGCTGGCGGCGTCCTGCTTGCTCTGCGTTTCCAGCGCCTTCTCCAGTTCGGCCAGCTTGCCGTACTTGAGTTCGGACACCTTTTGCCAGTCGCTCTTGCGGGTTGCGTCGTCCATCTGCAGGCGAATCCGCTCGATCTCCTCTTTCAGGTGCTGGCTGCCCTGCACGGTCGATTTCTCGGCCTTCCAGATTTCTTCCAGATCGGCATATTCGCGCTCGAGCTTGGCGATTTCTTCCTCGATCAGCGTCAGGCGCTTCTGCGAAGCCTCATCCTTCTCGCGCTTGACCGCTTCACGTTCGATCTTGAGCTGGATCAGGCGACGATCGAGCTTGTCCATGACTTCCGGCTTGGAATCGATTTCGATCTTGATCTTGGCTGCGGCTTCGTCGATCAGGTCGATCGCCTTGTCCGGCAGGAAACGGTCGGTGATATAGCGATGCGACAACTCCGCAGCAGCCACGATGGCGGGGTCGGTGATGTCGACGCCGTGATGCACTTCGTATTTTTCCTGCAAGCCGCGCAGGATGGCGATGGTCGCCTCCACGCTCGGTTCGTCGACAATGATCTTCTGGAAACGGCGCTCCAGCGCGGCATCCTTTTCGATGTACTTGCGGTATTCGTCCAGCGTGGTGGCGCCGACGCAATGCAGTTCGCCGCGCGCCAGCGCAGGCTTGAGCATGTTGCCGGCATCCATCGCGCCTTCGGCCTTGCCGGCGCCGACCATGGTGTGCAACTCGTCGATGAAGACGATGGTCTGGCCTTCGTCCTGGGCGATTTCCTTGAGGACGGCCTTGAGGCGCTCTTCGAATTCGCCGCGATACTTGGCGCCTGCCAGCAAGGCAGCCATGTCGAGCGACAAGACGCGCTTGGACTTCAGGCTGTCCGGCACTTCACCGCTGACGATACGCTGCGCCAGGCCTTCGACGATGGCGGTCTTGCCCACGCCGGGTTCGCCGATCAGCACGGGATTGTTCTTGCTGCGGCGTTGCAGCACCTGGATTGCACGGCGGATTTCATCGTCGCGGCCAATCACCGGATCCAGCTTGCCGGCACGCGCGCGCTCGGTCAGGTCGAGCGTGTATTTCTTGAGGGATTCGCGCTGGCCTTCGCCCTCTTGCGACGACACGCTGGCGCCGCCGCGCACGGCATTGATGGCGGCTTCCAGCGACTTGCGCGAGAGGCCGTTTTCACGCGCGGCACGACCGGCGTCGGACTTGTCCTCGACCAGGCCGAGCAAGACCATTTCGCTGGCGATGAACTGGTCGCCATGCTTTTGCGACTCCTTGTCGGCCAGGTTGAGCAAGGCGGCCAGTTCACGGCCGACCTGCACTTCGCCGCCGGTGCCCGACACCTTGGGCAGGCGCGTCAAGGCATGTTGCAATGCCGAATTCAGTCCGGCCACGTTGACGCCGGCGCGCTGCAGCAGCGAGCGCGCGCCGCCATCGTCCTGAGCCAGCAAGGCCAGCACCAGGTGGACCGGGTCGATGTACTGGTTGTCGTTGCCGACAGCCCGACTCTGGGCATCCGCCAGAGCTTCCTGCAATTTTGTAGTGAGTTTGTCGAGACGCATGATGTGCTTTCGCTCCAAATTTTTTGAATACTTGGAAAATTGGGCCGTACGGACGTATTTCAAGGAATCGCCCGCACTTGCGGTTGCAAATCAGCAGTGGATTTGATTCAGATCAAATCCCGGCTAGGCAAACACCGCGCGATACACCGCAAAACCCGCCACGCACAAGACGATCGAGCCCAGCAGATGCAAGCCGGAATGGGCGACCGCCCAGACATACTCGCCGCGCTGCAACAGCATCATGGCTTCGGCCGAGAAGGTGGAAAACGTTGTCAGGCCGCCCAGGAAACCGGTGATCAGGAACAGGCGCCACTCCGGCGACAGCGAGGCGTGCCCTTCAAAAAACGCCACCATGAAACCGATCACAAAACCGCCGCCCCAGTTGGCCGCCAGCGTGCCCAATGGCAGCGCCTGTCCGGCGACATTGAGCCACAGGCTCAATCCCCAGCGCAACCAGGCGCCCAGCGCCGCTCCCGTGCCTACTGCAAGCCATTGCATGTCTGATGCTCCTTTTTTATCAATACGCGATCATGGCGAATGAACCGTGATCCGGTCAAGCGCCTGGTGATCGTCCCGCAAGGCCTTGTCGACGCTTTCGTGCATCCAGTCGACCCAGGTGCTGATCTTGGCGTCGAGGTATTGCCGCGACGGGTACAGCGCATATACGCCCATGTCCTGCATCCGGTATTGCGGCAGCACACGCACGATGGTGCCCGCGCGCAAGGCGTCCACCGCCGAATACAGCGGCAGCACGCCGATGCCCATGCCTTCCTTCAGGGCCAGCAGCATGGCCTCGGCGACGTTGACGTGAAAGTTCGATTTGATGGCGACCACCTCCCTGCCGTCGGGACCTGCCATCGCCCATTCGTCCAGCGGCGAAACCGGGCTGACCAGTTGCAGGCAATTGTGCTGGAGCAGCTCCTGCGGCTTTTGTGGCGCACCATGCTTCTCCAGGTACAGCGGCGAGGCGCACAGGACGCTGTAGATGCTGCTGAGCTGGCGGAAGATCAGGCCCGAATCCGGCAACTCGCGCGCCAGCACCAGCGAAACATCGAAGCCCTCCTCCAGCAGATCCGGCACGCGCTGCGCCAGCGTCAGCTCGATGGCGACGTCGGGATACCGCTTCTGGTAACTGGACACCGCCGGGATCACATAACGCTGCCCGAAGCTGGTCATCGTATGGATGCGCAGCCGTCCGGACGGCCTGACGTAGGCGTCGCTGGCCTCGGCTTCTGCTTCCTGGACGTAGGACACAATCTGCTCGCAGCGCAGCAGGTAGCGCTCTCCGGCTTCGGTCAGGGCGATGCGCCGCGTGGTGCGGTTCAGCAGGCGTGTACGCAGGTGGCGCTCCAGGTCCGCGACCGCACGGGACACGTGGGCGGTGGTCAGTTCCATTTGTTGCGCAGCCAGCGTAAAACTGCCAGCATCGACAACACGCATGAAAATGCGCATGTTTTGCAAAGTGTCCATATCTTCTGTCTTTCCTGTCTTGAATCCGGTCGCTTCGCGCGTGCATGGCAACAACACGCTGCTCCCGAAGCTGCATTGTTACCCAAATCGACGGAATCATTGTTGCAGTGATTGAAAAGACCAATTGTGTTTACCGTGGTTTTTCTCCCTATCTTTACAAAATACAATCGGTATCACTAGATATTTGCATTTTTTGGGATAGTCCTATGAAGATCTCTGCTGATAACCGCCTCATTGTTGCGCCGCGCATGATTGTTGTGGCCAGCCTCGTCTGCGCCGTGCTCGCCGGTTGCGCCGACAACGGCGGCATCAAGCCGGACGCGGCCGTCCGGGAGCCCGATACGCTCAACGTCGGCAACGCCATTCGCCAGGTCGGCGCCGAAGCCGGCTGGCCCAAGCGCGCCTGGTGGGAAAACTATGGCGATCCGCAATTGAACCGCCTGGTCGCCGCCGCCGTCGCCGGCAATCCCAATATGGCGATTGCCGCCGCGCGCGTGCGCCAGGCGCAGGCCATGGCCGTCGTCGCGCATGCCGGCGAATTGCCGCAGGCGCAACTGGACGTCGCCGTCGGCCGCAAGGACTGGTCCGACAATGTCTATTACGGCGCCAGCTTCCGCGACAAGCTGACCTGGAACAACACCGCAGTGCTGAGCCTGTCCTACAATCTCGATCTGTGGGACCGCAACCGCAACACCACCGAACGCGCACTCGATGACCTCCACGCCGTCGCCGCCGACGCCCGCGCCGCCCAGCTCGAACTGGAAAGCAACGTGGTGCGCACCTACGTGCAGCTGTCGCTGCAATACGGCCTGCTCGACAGCACCCGGGACACGCTGAAGCAGGAGCAACAACTCCTCGAACTCGCCAACCGTCGCTTCAAGGGCGGCATCGGCACCCAGATGGAAATCAGCCAGGCCGAAGTCCCGCTGCCGGAGACCCGTCGCCAGATCGAAGTCTTCAATGAAAATATCGCCCTCACGCGCAACCAGCTGGCGGCACTGCTCGGCGAAGGTCCCGGCGCCGGCGACAGCATCGCGCGCCCGGTCATGAACCTGCACGCCGCGATCGGACTGCCCAGCGCCCTGCCGGCCGAACTGATCGGCCGCCGTCCCGACATCAGCGCCGCGCGCTGGCGCGTGGAAGCGTCGGCCAAGGGCATCGCCGCGGCCAAGGCGGCGTTCTATCCCAACGTCAACCTGCTGGCCAGCATCGGCCCGACTGCGGCCGGCGGCGGTTTGCTGAGCTTCCTGAGCGCGCGCAACATCACCACCACGTACGGCCCGGCGATTTCGCTGCCGATTTTTGAAGGCGGCCGCCTGCGCGGCCAGCTCGGCGCCACTACCGCCGGCTACGACGTGGATGTCGAGCACTACAACCTGCTCCTGAGCCAGGCGCTCAAGAGCATCGCCGACCAGATCGTCACGCTGCAGGCGATCCAGCGCCAGCAGGTGCAGGCCGACCTCTCGGTAGCGGCCGCACAAAAGAACATCGACATCGCCACGCGAGCCTATCAGCGCGGCCTGACCAACTACGTCAATGTGCTGACTGCGCAGACCCAGTGGCAGCACCAGCAGCAAGTGGTGCAGCAATTGCTGGCGCAGAAGCTGACCGCTTACGCCAGCCTCACTGTCGCGCTCGGCGGCGGACTGGAAGTCGCAGCGCCTGACGTCGATGCTGCAGCACCGCTGCGAGTGGGAGCCGCGCAGTGAGCACCCCAGCTACAGCCACAGCCGCAGCCCGCCCGCCGGCGCCGCAGTCGTTCGGACGGCAATTGCACGACGCCGTCGCCGACTGGTGGCAAACCGACTTCCCCAACTGGATCTACGTCTTCAAGATGGTCTTCGCCGGCTTGCTGGCGCTCGGCATCGGCTACGCGCTCGATCTCGAGTCGCCGCGCTCGGGCCTGATTACCGTCTTCATCGTGATGCAGCCGCAAAGCGGCATGATCCTCGCCAAGAGTTTCTATCGCGTGATCGGCACGCTGATCGGTTCGGTGGCGGTGGTGGTGTTCGTCGGCCTGTTCGCGCAGACGCCCCAACTGTTCCTGCTCGCCACCGCCTGCTGGATCGGGCTGTGCACGGTCGGCTCGGCGCACAACCGCAATTTCCGCTCGTATGGTTTCGTATTGTCCGGCTATACGGTGGCGCTGATCGGCATCCCGGCGGCGCTCAATCCGGCGCTGACGTTCGATTCGGTAATGACGCGCGTGACCGAAATCACGGTCGGCATCGTCTGCGCCGGGGTTGTCAGCGCGCTGGTGTTGCCACAAGCCAGCGCGCCCGGCCTGGTACGCATCATCCGCGGCCGCTTTACCGCCTTTGTCGACCTGATCGGCAGCACACTCGGCGGCAGCGCCGACCGCAAGGCGCTGGAAGCAGCCAATGCCCGCTTCGTCGGCGACATCATCGGACTGGAAGCCTTGCGCAGCTCAGCCATCTTCGAAGATCCTGAGGTCCGCCTGCGCAGCGGCCGGTTGACACGCATGAACAGCGAGTTCATGGCGCTGTCGACACGCGTGCACGCGCTGCACCAGTTGATGAATCGCCTGCACGACAGCGGCAATCCCTCGGCGCAACTCGTGATCGATACGATCTCGCCGTACTTCCGCGAAGTCCAACCCCTTCTGACCCGCAGCGGCGGCGAACCGGTGATGACCGCCGCCGACGCCGCCGATGCCGCGCTCAAGCTGGAACGCTACAAGCAGGAATTGCCGCGCCGCGTGCGCGCCACCCGCAATGCCCAGGCACAGGAACTCGACGACGACGCCATGCTGGATTTCGACACGGCGTCCGAGTTGCTGTACCGCGTGGTCGAAGAGTTGCATGCCTACACCCTCACCTATGCCTCGCTGGTGCAGCGCCGCCACGAGCGTGAGCAATGGGAGCACGCCTACGCACCTAAAACCAGTCTGGTCATCGCCGGCATCGCCGGCGCCCGTGCCGCCATCACGCTGATCGGCCTGTCGACGTTCTGGATCCTGAGCGGCTGGCCCAGCGGCGACGTCGCGGCGCTCAACGCGGCTGCATTCTGCGCCATCACCTCGGCCGCGCCGGACCCCGCCAAGGCCACCCGCACCGTCACCATGGGCGTGGCGCTGGCGGTGGTGCTGGGCTACTTTTATACCTTCCACATCGTGCCGCAGCTGGACGGCTTCTGGATGCTGGCCGCGGCGCTGACGCCGGTGCTGATGCTGGCGGTGCTGCTGACCACCAAGCCGACGCTGGCCGGTTACGGACTCGGCATCTGCATCTTCTTCCCGTTCGTGGCGGTGCCGGACAACCTCGCCCACTTCAATGCCGCCGGCTACCTGAACGAATCGATCGCGCTGATGGTGTCGCTGGTCGTGACCACCGTCGCCTTCATGGTGCTGTTGCCGCCCACCACCAACTGGACCGTGCGCCATCTCGAAAAGCAATTGCGCAAGCAGGTCGTGCAAGCCTGCTTCGGCAAGCTGGCACACCTCGCGCTGCAGTTCGAAAGCGGCACGCGCGACCTGATGCACCAGATCACCATGCTGACCGGCAGCCGTCCGGCATTGCGCAAGGACGCCTTCGGCTGGATGTTCGCCACGCTGGAAATCGGCCACGCCATCATCGAACTGCGCACCGAACTGCACGGCATCCGCAGCGGCAATCCCGGCCTGTTGTCGCCGGCAGCCTATGCTGCGCTGGATCGCCTGCGCGCAACCCTGCCGGCGCTGTTCGAACAACCTACCCCCGCCACGCTGGCGGCCGTGCTCGACGCCAACAACCGCACCATCGCCGAAGTCCAGCAAGCCATCGGCCCGCATTACCGGGAACGCAGCGAACGTCATCGCCTGCAACGCACGCTGAGTTACCTGCACTTCATCCGCACCGCCTTGCTCGATCCACAATCGCCTTTGCACCCCATGCATCAGAGCGACGACACCGCCATTACTCCGGGAGCCAACCATGCCGCGTGAAATTTCCTTCTTCGACGCCTACATGCCGACGCTGCTGCTGGCCGTCATTGTTGCCGGCGTCATTGCGCTGATCGCCGACCGCATCCTGGTGCGCATCGGCCTGTACAACCTGGTATGGCATCCGGCGCTGTTCCGCGTGAGCCTGTTCACGTGCATCGCGGCGTTGCTCGGACTCGCCATCTACGCTTAAGCAAAAACACAACAGATACAGAAATCATCGGGAGTTATCCATCATGTCGGTCAAATCGATTTTTCGTTTCCTCGTCACTGCGCTGATTTTCCTTGCGGCGATCTTCCTTGCCTGGAGCCTGTGGCAGCATTACATGGTGTCGCCGTGGACACGCGATGGCCGCGTGCGCGCGGAGGTTGTGAATATCGCGCCGGACGTCGCCGGCCAGGTGGTCGACCTGCCCGTGCGCGACAACCAGCTGGTGCACAAGGGCGACCTGCTGATGCAGATCGATCCTTCACGCTATCAGTTGGCGCTGCAACAGGCTGATGCGGCTCTTGCCGCGCGCAAGGCCGACCTCGACATGCGACGCGCCCAGGCGCGCCGCCGCGCCGATCTCGACAGCCTGGTGGTCTCGCGGGAAAACCGCGAAGACGCCGGCAGCCAGGTCGCCGCCGCCGAAGCGCAATACCAGGTCGCCATCGCCCAGCGCGACAGCGCACGACTGAACCTGGATCGCACCAAGGTCATCGCCCCGGTCGACGGCTACATCACCAACCTGAGCGTGCGCCGCGGCGACTACGCCAGCGCGGGCGCCGCCAAGATCGCCATCATCGACAGCCATTCGTTCTGGGTGTATGGATATTTCGAAGAGACCAAGCTGCCCTACGTCGCCGTCGGCGACAAGGCCAAGATCCAGCTGATCAACGGCGCCACCTTGCGCGGCCACGTCGACAGCATCTCGCGCGGCATCTACGACCGCGACAATCCGCAAAGCCGCGAATTGCTGGCCGACGTCAACCCGACCTTCAACTGGGTGCGCCTGGCGCAACGCATTCCGGTGCGCATCCAGATCGATGAAGTGCCCAAGGATGTATTGCTGGCGGCGGGCCTGACCTGCACTGTGACGCTGGAGCCCGGTAGCCGCAAAGAAGTCAAATGAACAGCTGAACCACCAGCCAGATATTGGCCGCGCTGATCCCGAGGAATAGCATCCACACCAGCGCGGCAAGCCACACCGGGTTGACGAAATCGCCCATCAGGTCGCGCCGGCTGGTCAGCCGGATCAGCGGGAACATCGCAAACGGCAACTGCAGGCTCAGCACCACCTGGCTGAGCACCAGCAGACGCCCGACCGAATGTTCGCCCAACGTCAGCACGCCGATCAGCGCCGGAATCAGCGCCAGACCGCGCGTGACCAGGCGGCGCTGCCAGCAGGGGATTTTCAGTTTCAGGAATCCTTCCATGATCACCTGACCCGCAATCGTGCCGGTGAAGGTCGAACTCTGCCCCGCCGCAAACAAGCCCACGCCGAACAGGATCGCCGCCAGCGAGCTGCCGGTGATCGGATCCAGCAGATGATAGGCAACGTCCAGGTCAACGACGTCGGTGCGGCCGCTGCGATGGAAGGCCGACGCTGCCAGGACCAGGATGGCGGCGTTGATCGCCATTGCAACCAGCAGCGACACGGTGGTGTCGACGCGCGTATAGCGGATCGCTTCCAGCAGGCCGGCGCGGTCGCGTTTCACCGCGCGCGTCTGCACGATGGAGGAATGCAAATACAGGTTATGCGGCATCACCGTCGCGCCCAGCACGCCGATGGCCAGGTACAGCGGCTCGCGGCTCGCCAGCGCCGCCAGCGACGGCACGAAACCCTGCATCACCGCGTGCCAGTCGGCTTTGACGAACGCCAGCTGCGCAAACAGGCATACCGCGATCGTCACCACCAGCCCGAGGATGATCGCTTCGACCTGGCGGAATCCGCGGCCCTGCAGGCCCAGCACAATCACGGTATCGAGCGCCGTCAGCAGCACGCCGACCGGCAACGACACGCCCAGCAATAACTTGAACGCCAGCCCGCAGCCGAGCACTTCGGCCAGGTCGCAGGCGATGATCGACAACTCTGCAAACACCCACATGCCCTTGCCCACCGCCGGCGGATAGTTTTCGCGCGAATGCACCGCGAGGTCCTTGCCGGTGACGATGCCCAGCCGGGCGCACAGGCATTGCAACACGATCGCGGCCAGGCTCGACAGCATCACCACGAACAACAGTTGGTAGCCGAATTGCGAACCGGCCTGCACCGAGGTCGCCCAATTGCCCGGGTCCATGTAGCCGATGGAAATCAGCAGGCCGGGACCGACGTAGACCTTGAGTTTTTGCCAGATGGTGGCATGCGGCGGCACCGAGACGCTGCCGGAAACTTCGGAGGGACAGAACGGTGCGGTGGCGGTGGTCGGCAGGCGGAACATGTTGTTATTGTTGGAAACGACGAAAATCAGTCTGCGTTGGAAGGCGAAGAACAGGATTGCCACTTCGACAGCGCCCGGTCATCGCTCTCGCGCGCATCGACCCAGCGCGCGCCTTCGGGCGTCTGTTCCTTTTTCCAGAACGGCGCCTGCGTCTTGAGGTAATCCATGATGAATTCGCAGGCGGCGAATGCGACGCCGCGATGCTTGGCCGTCACCGCCACCAGCACGATCTGTTCGAGCGGCTGCAGCGGGCCGACGCGGTGGATCACCAGCGCGTCGAAAATTTCCCAGCGCGCCTTGGCGTCGACGACGATCTGCTCAAGCGCCTTCTCGGTCATGCCGGGATAGTGTTCGAGTGCCATCTCCTGCACGCTGGCGCCGTCGTTGAGGTCGCGCACCGTGCCGATGAAACTCACCACCGCGCCGACCTTGGAATTGTTCAGGCGCAGCGCGGCGATCTCGGCGCTGAGGTCAAAGTCGGCAGTCTGGACGCGGATCGGCATGGAGGAGGCAGCAAGGAGCAAGGAAATGGAATCGCGTTCATTGTACCTAAAGTGGCCGCTTGCCCTGCCCCAGAAACGACAAGTCCCGGACTGGCCGGGACTTGTTGAGCATGAGTTCAGTACAAGAGAACCATGCTCAGGTCAGCACGCTCCATAGCAGCAGCGTCATGACCAGTCCGACCACGGACACGATGGTCTGGATCACCGACCACGTTGCAAAGGTTTGCTTGAGATCGAGTCCGAAGTACTCCTTCACCATCCAGAAGCCGGCGTCGTTGACGTGGCAGAAGAACACCGAGCCGGCGCCGATCGACAGCGCCATCAGCGCATTGTGCGTGCCCGACAGGCTCGCCACCAGCGGCGCGACGATGCCGGCCGTGGCGGTCGTAGCCACGGTCGCCGAGCCGGTCGCCTGGCGCAGCGCCACGGCGATCAGCCAGGCCAGCAGGATCAGCGGCACGTGGGTGCCGGTCGCCACCTTGGTAATCGTGTCGCTGATGCCCGCGGTCAGCAAGGCTTGCTTGAGGCCGCCGCCCGCGCCGATGGTCAGCAGCAGCCCGGCGATCGGCGGCAAGGCCTTGCGCAGGATGGCGCCGACTTTGTTGCGGTCCGTTCCCTGCGCCCAACCCAGCACGATCACGGCAAACAGCACCGTCACCGTCAGCGCAATAATCGGCTCGCCGAAGAAGTTGAGCATCTCGAACAAGGTGGTTTCAGGCGTGACCCAGATCTTGGCAACGGTGCGACCCAGCATCAGCACCACCGGCAACAAGATGGTCACCAGCGACGGCAGGAAGCCAGGTTGCAATTCAGCCGCCTGCTGACCCTTGAACAAGGCGCCGATCTGTTCCGGTTCGCCGATGGGCATGCGCGGCGCAAGCCACATGCCGTACAGCGGACCCGCCAGGATCACCGCCGGAATCGCTACCACAAGCCCCAGCAGCATGGTGGTGCCAAGATCCGCATGCAAGGCGCTGACCGCAATCAGCGGGCCCGGATGCGGCGGCAGCAAGGCGTGCAAGGTGGTCATGCCGGCCAGCGCCGGAATCGCCACGCGCAGGATCGGTTGCTGCGAACGGCGCGCCATCACGAAGATGATCGGCGCCATCATCACCAGCCCGACCTCGAAGAATAGCGGCAAGCCGACGACCAGCGCCACCAGCGCCATCATCCAGGGAATCGCCGCCCCCTTGGCATAGCGCAACAGCGTCGTGACGATCTTGTCGGCCGCGCCCGAATCGGCCATCAGCGCGCCCAGCATGGCGCCCAGCGCGATGATGATGCCGGCCTCGCCGAGGATGCTGCCGGCGCCCTTGCTGAACGAGGACGCGATCTTTTCCAGCGGCAAGCCGGCGCCGGTGCCGGCGATGAACGTGCCTAGCAGGATTGAGAGGAAAGGTGCGATTTTGAGTACGCTGATCAGCAGGACAATCGCGATCAGCGCGACAAGGACGGACAGCAGCAGGCGCGTGTCCTGGGCCGCCCAGGCGGCAATTTCAGTAGTCAGGTGCAAGATATTTCCTTCTTCAACAGTTGAGCGTCCCCTCACCTGGTTTTCCTGCCCGTTTCTTGCTGCCCGTTTCTTGCTGCCGGTTTTTCTGCGCATGCCGTGCGCTGCGTTGGCGCCCGGCTGTTTTAACTACGCGATCGTCTGGTCGGGACCGATTACGAAGGCTTGCGCCACACCGTGGCCAGCCATGCCTGCTCGGAACGCAGCAGGCCGTCGGGGCGGTAATAATGTCGGATTTCGACAAACCCTGCCGCTGTCATGAAACTGCGCCAGGCCTCGAGATCGTGATAGGAGCCGTAGCGCCCGCTGCTCCAGCCTTCGCTGTTGCTGCCGCGCGGATTGGAGCAGAACAGCACGCCCGCCGGCTTCAGCGCAGCGTGCAATTGACCGAGCACGCGCGGCAATTCGGCGGCAGGCACATGGAACAGCGAGGCATTGGCGAATACGCCGTCGAACAGGGCCGCGGGCAAGGCCAGTTCAAAGAAGTTCTGATGCCACACTTCGCAGCCGGAATCGGTGCGCGCCATCTCGACAAAACTCGCCGTGCCGTCGAGCCCGATGGCGCGGTGCCCGAGCTTGCTGAAGGTTTGCAAGTCGCGGCCCGGACCGCAGCCGAAGTCGAGTATCGTCAGCGGCGCCGGCCGGGAGATAGCGTCAAGCAAGGCGTTGACGTTCTGGCTGACGTCATGGTCGCGCGTGCCTTCGCGGAAGTCGTCGGCACGTCCTTCGTAGTGCGCCAGCGTGCCGCCGGCGATGCGATCGAGCTCTTCTTTCGGCAGTGGCATGTTCGTGCTCACCCGCCGGTCACCGGTGGAAAAAACGCGACTTCACCGCCCTCTTCGATCAGCGTGTCCGGTTCGACCATGTTGTGGTCGTAGGCCATGCGCAGCGCCTTCTCCGGCGACAGCACTTCCATCCAGAGACCGCCGCGTCCCATCAGGAAAGCACGTACGTCGCCGACGGTCTTGACGTGGTCGGGCAAGTCGATGATCTCTTGCGTGACGCCGAGCGCTTCACGCACGCTGGCAAAAAAACGGAGTTCTATTTTCATGTGTTTCGGGTCCTGAAAAATATGGAGTGTGCTCAGTTCAGCAAATGATCGAAGGGAATGAAGCGCACCAGATCGCCCTCGGCGATGGTCTTGCCGGCCGGATTGTCGATCAGGCCGTCGCCCCAGACGGTGGACGTCAGCACGCCCGAGCCCTGCTTCGGGAACAAGTCGAGGCCGCCGGCGCCGTTGCAACGCGCGCGCAGGAATTCCTGGCGGCGGTCAGCCTTGGGCCAGTTGAAATCGGCGCGCAGCGCCAAGGTACGCGGCGTGACATTCTCTACGCCTTGCAGGCGCAGCAGGAACGGTCGCACGAACACCAGGAAAGTGACGAAGGTCGATACCGGATTGCCCGGCAGGCCGAGGAAGAATGCCTTGCCGCCGTCGTTGCCATTGCTCTCGCTGCTGCGGTCGATCTCGCCGAACGCCAGCGGCTTGCCCGGCTTCATGGCGATCTGCCACATGTTGAGACGGCCTTCGGCCTCGACCGCCGGCTTGACATGATCTTCCTCGCCGACGGACACGCCGCCGCTGGTGATGATCAGGTCATGGCTGGCCGCTGCCGCGCGCAAGGTGTCGCGCGTGGCTTGCAACTGGTCCGGCACGATGCCGAAATCCTTCACTTCGCAGCCGAGGTTTTCCAGCAGGCCGCGCAGCAGGAAACGGTTGGAGTTGTAAATCGCGCCGGGCTTGAGGGCTTCCCCCGGCATGGTCAGTTCATCGCCGGTGAAGAACACCGCCACGCGCAGCTTGCGCAGCACCGGCAGGCTGGCCAGGCCGACCGATGCGGCCAGCCCCAGCTCTTGCGGACGCAGGCGCACGCCGGCCGGCAGGATGGTGTCGGCGATCCGGATGTCTTCACCGGTTTGGCGGATCCACTCTCCCGCCTGCGGAACGTGGCGCACGATCACGTGGTCGCCGTCGGCTTCGCATGCTTCCTGCATGACGATGGCGTCGGCGCCCTGCGGCACCATTGCGCCGGTAAAGATGCGCGCCGCCGTGCCAGGCTCCAGCGCGACGCCGACATGGCCGGCCGGAATCCGTTGCGACACGCGCAGGCGTGTCTCGCCGCTCGCGCATTCCGCTGCGCGCACGGCGTAGCCGTCCATTTGCGAATTGTCCATGCCCGGCACGTCGATCTGCGACACCTGCGCCGCCGCCAGCACACGGCCATTGGCTTCCAGCGTGGGAATGGTTTCGGTCCCGCTCAGCGGTACGGCCGACTTGAGCAGGAATGTCAAAGCTTCGGCGACGCTCAGCAGTGGTGATTTGGCTAGCATGGGGAAGTAGGTGATTGCCTTGGAAAGGCATCCATTCTAGAGCAAACCGGCTCATCGCCCCTGCTTGCCCTGTACCGCACATTCAGCGCCTTCAGCGCAGCAAGCCCTGCATCGCCGCAGCGAAGCGCGGATCGCCGAGCAGGCCGACGTTGTAACGCGACCAGCGCGACGGCGCTTCGGTGTCGATGTGGAAGATGCTGCCCGGCGCGGTGACGATATTCTGCCGCATCAGCACCTGCGCCAGCGCCTTGGAATCCGGATAGCCCGGCATCGCCGCCCACAGGTACATCGACTGCGCCGGGGTGCAGAACAGTTCCGCCCCCATGTTCTCAAGCAGGCGCCGGCCGCTCTCGGTGGCTTGGGTCAGCCGATCGCGCAAGCGCGCGGCATGGCGGCTGTAGTGGCCCTCGCTGAGGATCACATCGAGCGTGCGTTCGCAGTATTCAGAACTGCTCACGTGCACCAGCATCTTGATGTCGGCCAGGTCGCTGGCGAGATCGCGATGGCAAGCCAGGAAGCCCACGCGCAAGGCTGCCGACACCGATTTCGAAAAGCTGCCGACGTAGATCGTGCGGCGCAACTGATCCAGTGTGGAAATGCGCGGCGCGGCGTTGGGCTTGAAGTCGGCGAAGGTGTCGTTCTCGACGACGATGGCGTTGTAGCGATCGGCCAGTTGCAGGATCTTGTGCGCCTTGTGCGGCGAGGTGTCGGAGCCGGTCGGATTGTGCGCCAGCGTCTGCGTGAAGAACAGGCAGGGCTTGCCGATCTTGAGCTCGCGTTCGAGCGCATCGAGGTCCGGGCCGTCGGCCAGGCGCGGGATGCCGACGATGCGGGCGCCGCCCAGCTTGAGCTTGCCGAACAGCATGTAATAGCCGGGCTCGTCGACCAGCACGCGATCGCCCGGTTTGACGAAATTGCGGATCACTATATCGAGCGCCTGGTTGGCCCCGTGGGTCAGCACGATCTGGCTGGCCGCGGCATCGATGCCGTGGTTGGCAAGCCGGTGCACCAGGTGCTGGCGCAGCGGCTGGTAACCGAAACGGCTGCCGTAGCCGAACAAGGCGCCGAGGCCGGTGCGCACCACCTTCTGATGGAATTTGTCGAGCCGTACTTCGTTGAGCCAGTCCACCGGCGGAAAGCCGTCGCCAAGACGCAGGTGTTCGGGGTCGCTCTTCAACTGTTCGCGCATGAGCCAGACCACGTCCATCGCCCGGCTCAACGATGAGGCTTCGTCGTCGTCCTTGATCGCCGGCGCCGCCGCGCAGACGAAGAAACCAGACCCGCGGCGCGGTTCCAGCACGCCCAGCGCCGTCAGGTAGTCGAAGGCATTGACGATGGTGTTCTTGGCGCAGTCGTGGGTCCTGGCCATGTCGCGGATCGACGGCAACCGGCTGCCGGGCGCGTAGACGCCTTCGCTAATCTGCCGCCGGATCAGTTGCACCAGACGTTGCGTCAATGTCGAAGGAATGGAAGAAGAAGGTGAAACGCTGGGCATGGCGGCTCCGGGCGGATGTTGCATCGCAGGACAAGTGTCTTGGGTACAGTTGCATGACTGTTCGCCAAAAGTGTACCAAATAAATTGGGTACAGCCTGCTATTCTTGCCGCATTCCATCCGGCGCCTGCCGGCACATAAGACGAAGACAACACTGAGACAAAGCAGAGGCACACATGACCGTCGACTCCCGACTTCCGCAATTCCGTTCGCTCAACCCGCAGCAACGCCTGGAGCAGATTGCCCAGCGCGCCAACCTCAGCGCCGACGAAGTCGCCCTGCTCGCCAATCCGGCTGCGCTGCCGCTGGACGTCGCCAACGGCATGATCGAAAACGTGATCGGCACCTTCCAGATACCGATGGGTGTGGCCGGTTACTTCCAGTTGAACGGCAAGGACGTGCTGGTGCCGATGGCCGTGGAAGAGCCGTCGGTGGTCGCGGCCGCGTCCTTCATGGCCAAGCTGATCCGCGACTGCGGCGGCTTCCACACCTCGAGCAGCGCGCCGCTGATGCGCGCCCAAGTGCAGGTGATCGGCGTGAGCGATCCTTACGGCGCACGCCTCGCCATCCTCAAGGACCGCCAGGCCATCATCGATATCGCCAACAGCCGCGACCAGTTGCTCATCAGCCTGGGCGGCGGCTGCAAGGACGTTGAAGTACACGTCTTCCCCGACACCGCGCGCGGCGCGATGGTGATCGTGCACCTGATCGTCGACGTGCGCGACGCGATGGGCGCCAACACCGTCAACACCATGGCCGAAGCAGTGGCCGGCCATATCGAGCAGATCACCGGCGGCAAGGTGCGCCTGCGCATCCTGTCCAACCTGGCCGACCTGCGCCTGGCGCGCGCCCATGTGCGGGTCTCGCCTGAAGCGCTGACGACGGCCGACTACGACGGCGCCGACGTCATCAACCGCATCGTCGACGCCTATACCTTCGCCGCCATCGATCCTTACCGCGCCGCCACGCACAACAAGGGCATCATGAACGGCATCGATCCGGTCATCGTCGCCACCGGCAACGACTGGCGCGCGGTGGAAGCAGGCGCGCATGCCTACGCCTGCCGCAATGGGCACTACACTTCGCTCTCCACCTGGGAAATCGCCAACGACGGCCATCTGGTCGGCACGCTGGAAATCCCGATGCCGGTCGGCCTGGTCGGCGGCGCCACCAAGACGCATCCGCTGGCGCGGCTGGCGCTCAAGATGATGGACGTCAAATCGGCGCAGGAACTGGCCGAGATCGCCGTCGCCGTCGGCCTCGCGCAAAACATGGCCGCCCTGCGCGCGCTCGCCACCGAAGGTATCCAGCGCGGCCACATGGCGCTGCATGCGCGCAATATCGGCCTGGCGGCCGGGGCCTCCGCAGAAGAGATGGACTGGGTGGTGCAGCAAATGGTCGCCGCCAAGGACGTGCGCGTCGATTTTGCGGTTAAGCTGCTCAACCAGCGGCGTGGAAAATAAGAAGCACCCGCAGCACAAAAAGATCGCTTCATCAGAAAGCATCGACAACCAGGAGACAACATGCAAGCACGATTCAAACTGAACACCCTCGCCCGCCTGATCGCGGCTTCCGCGCTGGTCTGCGCCGGCGCCGCGCAGGCGCAAGTGTCGGACGACGCCGTCCGCATCGGCTTCATCACCGATATGTCCGGCCCCTACGCCGACACCGACGGCGCCGGCGGCCTCGAAGCGATCCGCATGGCGGTTGCCGACTTCGGCGGCAAGGTGCTGGGCAAGCCGATCGAAATACTGTCCGCCGATCACCTCAACAAAGCTGATATTGCCGCCACCAAGGCGCGCGAATGGGCCGACCAGCGCGGCCTCGACATGCTGATCGGCGGCGTCAACTCCGCCACTGCGCTGGCGACGAACAAGGTCATGGCGGAAAAGAAGCGCGTCTACATCAACATCGGCGCCGGCAGCGCACGCCTGACCAATGAAGAGTGCACGCCTTACACCGTGCACTATGAATACGACACCGTGGCCCTCGCCAAGGGCACCGGCAAGGCGGTCCTCAAGCAAGGCGGCAAATCATGGTTCTTCCTGGAGGCCGACTACGCTTTCGGCCATGCATTGGCGAGCGACACCGGCGCCGTGGTCAAGGCCAACGGCGGCACCGTGGTGGGCTCGGTGAAGCATCCGCTGTTCGCCTCCGACATGTCGTCGTTCCTGCTGCAGGCACAGGGTTCCAAGGCGCAGATCCTGGGGCTGGCCAACGCCGGCGACGACACCGTCAATGCGATCAAGGCGGCCAAGGAATTCGGCGTGACCAAGACCATGAAACTGGTGGGCCTGCTGATGGTGATCAACGACATCCACGCGCTCGGCCTGAACAACGCCGAGGGCCTGATGATGACCGACAGCTGGTACTGGGACAAGGACGAAGCCTCGCGCCAGTTCGCCAATCGCTTCTTCCTGAAGATGAAGAAGATGCCGAGCACGCACCAGGCCGCAGCCTACTCCGCCACCACGACCTACCTGAAAGCGGTGGCGGCGATCAAGACCGACGATTCGACCAAGGTCATGGCCGAGCTCAAGAAGATGAAGATCGACGACTTCTACAACAAGGGCTATATCCGCGCCGACGGCCGCAACATCCACGACATGTACCTGTACCAGGTCAAGTCGCCGGCCGAATCGAAGAAGCCGTGGGATTACCTGAAGCTGGTGGAAACAATCCCCGGCGAGCAGGCTTTCACGACCGTCGCGGAATCGAAATGCAGCTTGCTGAAGCAATAACGCAGCGGAGCGCAGCAATAAAAAAACCGGCATCGTGCCGGTTTTTTTTCGCGTCGGTTTTAGCCGTCAATTTACACCGCGTCGATAAAACGCCATGGTGCCCGCCAGCGCCAGCAGGATGGCGCCGCAGGAACGATCCAGCCACAGCACCGCGCGCCGGCGCAACAGGCTGACGGCGCGCGCGCCGATGATCGCGTAGCCCAGCATCACGGAAAAATCGAGCGCCGCGAACACCACGCTGATGGCGGCGTATTGCGGCCATTGCGGTTCAGCCGCGTTGATGAATTGCGGCAGCAGCGCCGAGCAGAACAGATAGCCTTTTGGATTGGTCACCGCAACCAGGAACGACTTGCCGAAGATGCGCATCGGCGCCCCTTCGCCGTCCTCGGCCTGCGCGCGCGACAGATCCAGCCCGCCCTCGGAACGCAGCAGCCGGATGCCGAGCCACGCCAGGTAGATCGCGCCTATCCATTTGACGACGGAGAACCAGAACTCCGACGCCGCCAGCACCGCGCCCAGTCCGAGCGCCACCGAACCGACCAGCACGAAGTCCGACGACACTGCGCCCAGCATGCCGGGCAAAGAACGACGCACGCCGTAACGCGCGCCGTTGGCCAGCGCCAGCAAGACGGTCGGACCGGGTGTGGCGATGGTGACGAGCGCCACGACGGCGAACAGCGCCAGCGTGGTGATGTTGAGTGCATGCGGGAGCAGGTTGATTTCCATGGCGGGCTCACTGTGTGGTTGATGGGCGGATTGTACCGATGTTTTTTTACCGGTTCAGCTTGTGCCGGGAGTACGCGCCAGAAACGCGCGGATGATCTCCGGCAGTTCGCGATGGAACTGTTCACGATTGAAGCCCGGCGGATCCTGCGATGGTGGAAAATTCGGTCGCTGCAGCGCGGCCGGAAATGGCGTCAGGAAAGAAAAATGCCCCGCGCCCGCCACTACCGAAAATTCCAGCGGTGTGCCGGCCGGCAGCTGCGACAACACCTTGCGGATGCTTTCCGCAGGCGTGATCGGATCGTGCTCTCCGGCCAGCGCCAGCAGAGGCACATGCACGTCGTCGAGTGCGCCCGGCGCCATGAACCAGTCGGTCGCCGGCGCCAGCAACACGGCGGCGTGGATGCGCGCATCCGCAACGACCGGCAGCGCGGCTCCCGAACGCGACCAGGGATGTCCGCCGACCAGTGCCAATGCGGTGTAGCCGCCCATCGAATGCCCCAGCACGGCGACGCGATCCGCATCCACGGCCGACTGGAAAAATGCATCCGAGAACACGGCGTCGAGCGCACGCGACGTCTGTCCCGGACGCGCTATCGCAGCCGCATCGGTATTGGACAGCGAGCGGTCGTTGCGATTGTCGCCGGCATGTTCCGGGCTGACGACCATGTAGCCGTGCGCAGCGAGATGACCGGCGATGCTTCGGTACAGCAGATGCGATCCGCCGCCGCCGTGCGACACCACGCACACGGGGAACCGCCCCGGCGCGATCGGTGCATCCGGCGCCGCGTCGAAGACATAGGGGCCGATGCTAGTCTGTACCGGGGCGGCAAGGGTGGGATATTGGACCACGCATGGCGCGCTCGCGCCGCGTGCGGGATCGGAAATGTGCAGTGTACGAATGCCTGAATTCATGCCGTTGAATGCCCTTGTACTGTAAGTAGCCGGAGCGCGCAGGGAACAACCCATCACGCGTTTGATACCTTGCCGACAGCGATTACTTCGGCGTTTAAAAAAACACGCCGAATGCTGACGACGCGTCGGCGCATATTGACTTCAGGATTCCCCGTCCCTGTAGACGACGTTGTCGTCCACGCCGTATAAGACACAAGCCTGCCCGGCCCGCTCTGCGCATCGCTTCAACGCCTGCGCATTGACGTCTTGTTTCCCGCCCGCATTCCAGCCCCAGTGCCTGCGCGTAGGCGCCACAGCGAATGCCTTGGGCGTCGGCGCCGCCAGGTAGCGCTGGTATTGTTCCCTGCCCTCGTCGCTATCCAGCGGCAGCTTGCTCAGCTCGTCGACGGCGGCAAAGCCGCTTGGCGGGAATTGCCGTGCGCGCAATTGCTTCGGCGATGTGTCCCGATCCGGACTCGAAATACGTCTGGCATCCGTAATCACGCCGAACTGTATTGCATCGGTCAGGACAGGTTCACAACTGGTGATCTTCCTCCGCTCGCTCCCATCGCAAAAAAATGCGCTGTTGCCGAGCGTGGCAGCCAGATCGGGATGAAAAAAACTCAGGGCGCCCTTGTTTGTCCTGATGGCGATGAAACGCCTGACCAGGTCCGGATCCGCCTTGCCATCCAAATGCCGCATGATCCAATCGAACTGACCACTCCTGACTGCCGATGCTTCGCTCACATTGCCTTGATCATCGTAGTGTCCATGAAAACTCACACGCGTCTGGTTCAACGGATAGTCATCCGTGAATAACCTGGATTTCCCGCCCAGGAACATATGAGAACAAGCGGACACGCAATATCCGGAGGCCGCAGTGGTGACGCCGGATTTGCGAAAGAAATCGGCGATGATGTAACCGGTGCGTGAATCCCCACCATGCGAGTTGCGCAGAATGACCAGATCGATATGAGGATTCGCGGCAAACGCATCCTTGACCATCGCCCATTCGGAACCGTTGACCGGGCCGGACAGGATGATGGTGTTGCCGAACTTGGCCAGCTCCATGGCGGAGGCGGTGGCGCCGGAGAATGCGAGGATGCAGATTGCAGCGGCTTGCGATGCGAGATGCGACAACGACAGGCATTTTTTCATGGAAGTCATTTTATTTTTGCTCAAACGAATACCGGCAGGCGGATGCCGCATTGAATCTCGGAGCGACCGCCACTACGTTGCCTTTCAGGATGGTATTTCGTCATGATCTTTCCCCGTCAGGCTCAACCGCCGGCTTGCGCGCCAGTGCAATGAACGCCTGCAGGTAGTCGATCTCCAGGTCGCCTTCGCGCGCGCCGAGGAAGATCTGTTTGGCGATGCCATTGGCGCCCAGGCGGACCGGCACGATGTCGAGCTTGCCGCCGTATTCCTCCACCAGCCAACGCGGCAAGGCTGCCACGCCGCGCCCGCTGGCGACCATCTGGATCATGATGTCGGTGGTCTCGATGGCCTTGTGGCGCTTGGGCGTCACGCCTGCCGGCATGAGGAATTGATTGTAGATGTCGAGGCGGTCGGTGGCGACCGGATAGGTGATCAAGACCTCGTTGGTGAGCTGCTGCGGCTTGACGTATTTCGCCTTCGCCAACGGATGGTCGCGCGCGACCACCAGCACCTGTTCGTAGTCGAACACCGGCACGAACGTCAGGCCCGGCTTGTAGAGCGGGTCCGGCGTGACCAGCAGGTCGATCTCGTAACCGAACAGCGCGCCGATGCCGCCGAACTGGAATTTCTGCTTGACGTCGACGTCCACGTCCGGATACGCCGCCAGGTAAGGCGATGCCACTTTCAGCAGCCATTGATAGCAGGGATGGCACTCCATGCCGATGCGCAATGCGCCGCGCTCGCCTTGGGCGAACTGGCGCAGCCGCTCTTCCGCCTGGTTCAGTTGCGGCAGCACCCGGTTGGCGACGGCGAGCAGGTATTCCCCGGCCTGCGTCAGCCGCAGGTTGCGCCCTTCACGCAGCCAGATGTCGGTTCCCAGCTGCTGCTCCAGCTTCTTCATGCTGTGGCTCAACGCCGACTGCGTCACGCAAAGGACGTTGGCGGCGGCGGTCAGGGATCCTTGTTTTTCGACTTCCCGGACGACGGCAAGATGGATGCGTTCTAACATTGTGCTTTATTTTCAAATGAGCAAAATTCATGGATTTCTGAGTTAATACCATTATACGTCATGGATTTCAGGGTCTACCATCTGCCCATTCTTCACTTTTTGGAATTGACAGATCATGACCATCATCCACAACCTGGGCTTTCCCCGCATCGGCGCCAAGCGCGAATTGAAGTTTGCGCTGGAGTCGTACTGGAAAGGCGAATCGTCGCGTGACGAGCTGAAAAACCTGGGCGCCCAGCTGCGCCGGCGGCACTGGGACAGCCAGGCCGGCCTGGATCTTGTTCCGGTCGGCGACTTCGCGTTTTACGACCAGGTGCTCGACATGAGCTTCACGCTGGGCAATCTGCCGGAGCGCGTGCGTGATTTCGACGGAGACGCACTGGACAATTATTTCCGCGTGGCGCGCGGCCGTTCGGCCCAGGGCACGGAGGACCACGGCGCCTGCTGCGGCGGTGTCGCCGCCGGTGAGATGACCAAGTGGTTCGACACCAACTATCACTACATCGTCCCTGAGTTCACCGCCGACAGCGAGTTCAAGCTGGACGCCTCGCGCTTGCTGGCGCAGTTGGGCGAAGCCAAGGCGCAAGGCGTCAAGGCCAAGCCGGTCATCGTCGGTCCGGTCACTTACCTGGCATTGGGCAAAACCAAGGACAAGGACAACTTCGACAAACTGGCGCTGTTGCCGCGCCTGTTGCCGGTCTACGTGCAACTGCTGGAGGCGCTCGCTGCGCAAGGCGTGGAATGGGTGCAGATCGACGAACCGGTGCTGGTCACCGAACTGGACGCCGCCTGGCAAGACGCCTTCAACACCGCCTACGCGGCGCTGAAGAACAGCGGCGTCAAGCTGTTGCTGGCGACCTACTTCGGCGAGTTGCTGGAAAACCGGAAGCTCGCCGCCAACCTGCCGGTGGCGGGCCTGCATATCGACGCCATCAACGGCCGCAACGACGTCCTGCCGCTGATTGACCTGCTGGCCGCCGACAAGGTGTTGTCGCTGGGCGTGATCAACGGCCGCAATATCTGGAAGACCGATCTTGCCGTCGTGCTGGACTGGATCGAACCGCTGGCCAAGCGCCTCGGCGAACGCTTGTGGATAGCGCCTTCGTGCTCGCTGCTGCACGTGCCGGTCGATCTGAACAGCGAACAGAAGCTGGATGGCGAGATCAAGTCCTGGCTGGCGTATGCGCAGCAAAAGCTGGATGAACTACGCCTGCTGGGCAAGGCGCTGCGCGAAGGCCGCGATGCCGTCAAGGCTGAACTGACCGCCAATCAGGCAGCGTTGGCTGCGCGCCGAGCGTCGCCGCGCGTGAACAACCCGGCAGTGCAAGCTGCGGTAGCCAGGATCGATGCCGGACTCGGCCAACGTGCTAACGGCTACCCGCAGCGCGCCGCCAGGCAAGCCGCGCTGCTGAGCTTGCCTGCTTACCCGACCACCACCATCGGTTCGTTCCCGCAGACCGCAGAAATCCGCCGCGCCCGCAGCGAGTTCAAAGCCGGCCGTCTCGACAACGCCGGCTACAAGACGGCAATGCAGGCTGAAATCGCACGCAGCGTGCGCGAACAGGAAACCCTCGGCCTGGACGTGCTGGTGCATGGCGAAGCCGAGCGCAACGACATGGTCGAGTACTTCGGCGAGCAACTGCAAGGCTATGCGTTCAGCCAGTTCGGCTGGGTGCAGTCGTACGGCTCGCGCTGCGTGAAGCCGCCGATCCTGTTCGGCGACATCAGTCGTCCGCAAGCCATGACGGTCGAGTGGACCACCTATGCGCAATCGCTCACGGCCAAACCGATGAAGGGCATGCTCACCGGTCCGGTGACGATCCTGAACTGGTCGTTCGTGCGCGACGACCAGCCGCGCTCGGTCTCGTGCAAGCAACTGGCGCTGGCCATCCGCGACGAAGTGCTGGACCTGGAAAAAGCCGGCGTGCGCGTGATCCAGATCGACGAAGCAGCGCTGCGCGAAGGCCTGCCGCTGCGAGAGTCGCAATGGCAAGAGTACCTGGACTGGGCGGTCGAATCCTTCCGCATCACCGCCAACGGCGTCGCGGACGAAACGCAGATCCATACCCACATGTGCTATTCGGAGTTCAACGACATCATCGCCTCGATCGCCGATATGGACGCCGACGTGATCACGATCGAGACTTCGCGCTCGGACATGGAGTTGCTGGACGCCTTCGACAACTTCAACTATCCGAACCAGATCGGCCCCGGCGTGTACGACATCCACTCGCCCAACATTCCGACCCAGGAGCACATCGTGCAACTGATGAAGAAGGCGGCCGAGCGGATTCCGGCCGAACGCCTGTGGGTCAATCCGGACTGCGGCCTGAAGACGCGTCAGTGGGCGGAAGTCTTGCCGGCGCTACGCAACATGGTGGCGGCGGCCAGGACCTTGCGCGCCGCTGCCTGATCGACATCTCCGTGCAAAGACAACGTCTCAGCAAAAATCGCGGCTGTGGACGTTGATCTCGCCGAGCAGGTGCGACAGGTCGACCAGCCGTTTCGCCACCAGGTGCTTGACGCCGGCGTGGGTCTGCCAGATGCCGTAGACGCCCAGCAAGGAGGCATTGAGGACTTCGTTGCGCTGCTTCTCGACCAGCGAGGGCCAGATGATGACGTTGGTCGAACCGGTCTCGTCTTCGATGGTGATGAACAGCACGCCCTTGGCGGTGCCGGGCCGCTGCCGCACGGTGACGATGCCGCAGCCGCGCGCGAACTGGCCGTCCTGAAACGTCGCCATCACGTCGTGAGGCAGGAATTTCTGTTTGGTCAGGATGGTGCGCAGCAAGGCCAGCGGATGGCGCCGCAATGTCATGCCGGCGCTGCGGTAATCGGCGACGATGTCTTCGGCTTCCGACGGCGCCGGCAGGTGCAGCATCTCTTCGCGCGACGGCGCGGTACGCAAGAGATCTTTGGCAGGCGCGGCGTCGAGCGCCTGCCATAAGGCTTCACGGCGATGGCCGCCGAGCGTGGCCAGCGCATTGCCGGCAGCGAGCGCCTGCAGGTCGCGCTTGTGCAGGTTGGCCCGCCGCGCCAGGTCTTGCAGATCGCTGAACGCGCCGTCAAGGCGCGTCCGCTCGATGCGCAGGGACGGCTCTTCCTTGAGGCTGCCGATCACCGACAGGCCCAGGCGCACAGCGGGCCGTTCGGCGCCGGTTTCTTCCAGCGCGCTTTCCCAATTGCTGCGCGTCACATCCGCCGGCAGCACGCGCACGCCATGGCGGCGTGCATCCTGGATCAATTGCGACGGCGAATAAAAACCCATGGGCTGGCTGTTGAGCAGCGAACACAGGAACGCTTCCGGTTCGTGGCATTTGATCCAGCTGCTGAAGTAAGCGAGGTTGGCGAAACTGGCGGCGTGGCTTTCCGGGAAACCGTAGTCGCCGAAGCCCTGGATCTGGCGGAAGATGGCGTCGGCGAACTCTTGCTCGTAACCGCGCTCGAGCATGCCGTCGATCAGCTTCTTCTGGTATTTTTCCATGCCGCCCTTGCGCTTCCATGCCGCCATGGCGCGCCGCAGGCCGTCGGCCTCACCCGGTGTAAAGCCGGCCGCCAGCACGGCGATCTGCATCACCTGCTCCTGGAAGATCGGTACGCCGCGCGTGCGTTCCAGCGCCTGGCGCAAAATTTCCTTGGGGTAGGTTTCCGGCTCCAGTCCTTCGCGCCGCCGCAAAAAAGGATGGACCATGCCGCCCTGGATCGGCCCCGGCCGCACGATCGCCACCTGCACCACGAGGTCGTAGAAGCGGCGCGGCTTCAAGCGCGGCAGCATGCTCATCTGGGCGCGGCTTTCGATCTGGAAGACACCGATGGTGTCGGCCTGGCAGATCATGTCGTAGGTGACAGGATCTTCGCGCGGAATATCCTGCAGCTCGAACGATATGCCGCGCCGCTTGCCGACCAGCTCCAGCGCGCGCCGCAAGGCCGACAGCATGCCCAGCGCCAGCACGTCGACCTTGAGCAGCCCGAGCGATTCGAGGTCGTCCTTGTCCCACTGGATCACCGAGCGGTCCGGCATGGCGGCGTTTTCTATCGGCACCAGCCGCGACAGCTTGTCGCGCGCGATCACGAAGCCGCCGCTGTGCTGCGACAGATGGCGCGGGAAGTTGAGCAATTGCCGCGCCAGGATGGCCCACTGATGTGCAATCGGCGATTGCGGATCGAGGCCGCATTCGGCGAAGCGGTCCAGCAAATTGTCGCGATGATCGAACCACTGTTGCGACTTGGCCACCTTGTCGACGATGGACTCGTCCACGCCGAGCGCCTTGCCGACGTCGCGCAGCACGCCGCGCGGACGGTAGGTATGCACGGCGGCGGCGATGGCGGCGCGCATGCGGCCGTATTTGCGGTAGATGTACTGGATCACTTCTTCGCGCCGCTGGTGCTCGAAGTCGACGTCGATGTCGGGCGGCTCGCCGCGCTCCTTGCTGATGAAGCGTTCGAACAGCATGGTCGAACAGGTCGGATCGACTTCGGTCACGCCGAGGCAATAGCACACCACCGAGTTGGCCGCCGAGCCGCGGCCCTGGCGCAGAATGCCGTTGTCCCTGGCGAAACGCACGATGTCGTAGACCGTCAGGAAATACGGCTCGTAAGCCAGGTCGTTGATCAGCGTCAGCTCGTGCTCGAGCTGGCTGGAGACGGACTCCGGAATGCCGGCGGGATAACGCAGGTGCGCGCCGAGATAGGCTTCCTGCCGCAAATAAGCGGCCGGCGTCTGGCCTTCCGGCACCAGTTCTTCGGGATATTCGTAACGCAGTTCATCGAGCCTGAAGTTGCACCGGGAAGCGATGTGCAAGGTTTCTTCCAGCGCCGCCGCCGGGAAAATATTCGCCAGCCGCAGCCGCGAGCGCAGGTGCTGCTCGGCGTTCGGCGCGAGGTCATAGCCGCAGTCGCCGACCGCCTTGCCGAGCCGGATCGCGGTCAGCGTGTCCTGCAGAGGCTTGCGCGAACGCACGTGCATGTTGACCTGGCCGAGCGCGACCACCGGTAGCCGACTGGACTCGGCAGCCTCCTGGATCGTGCCGCGGTGCAGGTCGTCGAGCGGCCGGTACAGCTGGGTCAGGCCGAGCCAGGCGCGCTGCGGAAACGTGCGCGCCAGCCAGTCGGCCTGCTGCGCCAGCAGCGCGGCGTCGGCCGGATAATGCGGCACCAATACCAGCAGGCAATCGGGCAAGCCGCGCAGGTGCGCATGCGAGGCCTGCGGCGCCGAAAAATCGGCGATGCCGATGCGGTAGCTCCCCTTCTCTGCGCGCGTGCGGCCGAGCGTGATCAGTTCCGACAAGTTGCCGTAGCCTTCGCGATTCTGCGCCAGCGCGATCAGCGTGAGCGGCGGCTGCCCTGCTTCCCATTCGATGCGAAAACAGGAGCCGATGATCAGCTTCATGCCGGCGTTTTTGGTCTCCACATGCGCGCGCACCACGCCCGCCAGCGAACATTCATCGGTCACGGCCAGCGCCGTGTAGCCGAGCTGCACCGCGCGTGCGGCGAGTTCTTCGGCGTGCGAAGCGCCTTCGAGGAAGGTGAAGTTGGACAGGCAGAACAGTTCGGCGTAATCCGGAATCTTTGCGCTTGTCTCAAGCATGGCGCCCCTCAGCCGAACACGCCGTGCAGATACCAATGCGGCTCGACGCCGTCGACGTCGCCGATGCGCTCGCGGTAGATCCAGTAATGGCAATGGTCGGCGCCTTCCGCGATGTAATAGTCGCGCGTGACCAGCAAGCCGTTCCACCAGCCGGCTTCGATGCGTTCGGGCGGCGACACCGGGTGCAGGCGCGAGCCGTAATACGGCCGGTGCCGGCGCATGACCAGCGCCACCGGCTTCTCCAGCAGCCAACCCGGACGCGGCGGCAACGGCCGCGCATCGAGCGGCGCGGCGGGCTCCATCACGGACACCCAGCGATTGGCCTGCTCCGGCCGGTAGTCGGCTAGCGGCGATGGCTGCAACACGTGTTCGGCACCCAGCCGCGCCACCAGCAATTCGACCAGGCGCTTGTAGTCTTCCGGCGCGCCGCCCGGCTCGGGAAACAGGCTCTCGCTGGCCGGCGCCATCGCTTCGGTGCGCGCCGCTTCCAGCGCCACGGCGATGATGGGCGCGCTGATCTCGAGTTGCGCCAGCCGCTCCTTAAGCAGGCGAATCAAATGTGCGTCCTGCCAGGTCGGCTCGGCCAGCGCGAGTTCGATCACGGTCGGCGCCACGGCCTGGCGACCGCGTTCATGCTCCAGTTGCACGCACACTTGCGTGACCGCCAGCTGGCGCGCCGCGAGCCAGCCGCACAGTTGCGCCAGCAAGGCTTGCACGGTGTGCTGCGCGGCCTCGGCGTGTTCGATGCGCTCGGTCAGTTCGATGCGCTGGCGAAAGCTCGGCGGCGTCTCTATCCAGGCATGCAGTTCCGTCGCTTCGCCGTAGGCGCAATCCAGTGCATCCAGCATGCGGGTGTCGCCGCGCCGCTGCAAACCGGCGCGCGGCAAACGACGCAAATCGGCCAGGTTGCGGCAGCCGATGCCCTTGAGCCAGTCGAGATAAGGCAGCGCGGCCGGCAAGGCGCCCACAGGCAAACGGTCGAGGCGGCGCTGCAGGCGCGGCGTACTGAGCGTGCGCGGATGATGATGGCCGGGCAAATGGCAATGACGCGCCAGCAAGGCGGCGCCGGCTGCGGTCGGCGCGCAGCTGACGGCGGCGGTCAGCCCGAGTTGGCGGACGGTGCCGTGCACGCGCCGGCACAAGGCGCGGATGCCGCCGAACAGGCGCAGGCTGGCGCCGATGTCGAGCACGATGGTGGCGTCGTCGCTGAAGGCGGCTTGCGGCGTGTATTGCAACAACGCGGTAGCGGCGCCGGACAACGCCTGCGCTTCGCGCTCGATGGCGCGCTCGTGCATGTGGGCGCGCGGCAGCAAGGCCAGCACGCCGCCGCGGCGCATGCCGTAACGCACGCCGGCCTCGCAGGCCGACGCCGACGCCGCCATGAGGCGGGTGTGCTCCAGCACGACCGCGTCAGTCTCACCCGACCAGTTCGGATAAAACACTTCGAGCGGCAACAGGGGCAGGTGTACGGCGATCCACAGACGCATGATGCAAAAGATTCAGAGAAGGCAGTGAAACAAACAAGGGGGTGTCGCGTTGCGGACCGCGCCGCTTGACGAAGCCGATATCCACGCCGCCCGCAGCGGCCGTGAGCGACAGCCGCAACGGCGCCGGCGAGGCATCCTGGGCGCAACTGAGCGGCCGCAACATGACGAACAAGGTATTGCCGCCCTGCGCCGCCAGGTGCAGCCGCCGCACGCTCTCCTTGCGCAGATGGCGTTGCCAGAACAGCAGCACAGCGCAACTGTCCGACTTCAGGATCTGCTCGGCGGCCCAGGCGGCGTCGGCGCTGGTGGCGGCGCGCACCGACAGCAGGCGCGCGGCGTCAACGCCAAGCTGGCGCCAGCCGATGGCTTGCGGCGCGTGCGGCGTCTGCACCAGCGCAATGCGGCGCGGCGCCAGCGCTTTCAGGGCCGGGCCGAGCAGGCGCAACTCGCCCGCGCCCGGTTGCTGCAACAACAAGTCGATCAGCGCCCCGGTCGGCCAGCCGCGCCCCGGCAACTCCGCCGACAGCTCAGCAAAGCCGGTGTCGATACAGCGCGCGCCGCCCCGCGCCAACTGCGACGCGCGCCAGAGGGAGCTGTGGATGCTTTGGGGACTAGCAATAATGTCAAGGAATGGCGAAGGCATAAGGCATTGAATACTGTATTTATATACAGTATATTGCCAGCTTCGCTTAGTCAACCTGAGATGCGCGATTCGTCCAAATCGGCGTTACCGGAAAGAAATCATGCCAACTTCATGGAGCAATCCAGGCACCGCGCCAGTCATCGCCCTTGCGGAGAAACACCGCGCGCTGGTGGCCTTCAGGCGAGATGTCGAGATACTCGAGCTTGTCCAGCACGACGCGGATCACGCAGAAGTTCGCATAGCCGTCGTCGCTGCCCGGTTCCTGAACATGGCCGGCCTCGGGCGCATCGAGCGGTGTGCCCGGCGCAAACGGCGTGCGGTACAGGATCAGCGTATGCGGCCGCGCGGCGTTCCAGATGGCGCGCCGTTCGGCCTCGTCGGCGCAGATCTGCGCGCGGCCTTCGAGCCGGATCTGCAGCAAGTTGCCGAGATCGAGCCCGGCCAGCGCAATGCGCGGATCGGCGCGCAACTCGGCGACCTTGGCCGAACGCGCATCGGTGTGGAAGGAGATCGAACCGCCCTGCCGGTCCGCGTCGCGCAAGACCACGGTGCGCACCTGCGGCATGCCGGCCGCTGCGCCGATGCCAAGGCCATTCGTGGCGGCTTGCCACATCGTCAACGGCGAACGCTGCGGACCGGCGCCGGCGGCGAGCGCTTTCCAAATCGCGGCGTGGATGTCGTTCAGTGCAGTCATGTGGAGTTCTTGCCTTCCATCGGGCGGAGCTACGGAGGTAGGCATTGTAATCGCGTCATCATTGTTGCGGCATGCATACGTGGCGTCTCATGGCGCTGCGCAATATTTATCACCTCGGCTACAATATTTTCCCTCATGATCCGTCTTCATCCTGTCCATCAATCCCCAACCCCGGCTTCGGCCCCGCGCTCCCACCGCGGCTGCCGTCGACTTGCCGATTGAACGTCGCTCCTGCTCCGGTCGATCGGCACACATAAATACGGCGAGCGCATGCACGCCCGCTCCATCAAGAAAGAAAAAAACATGACTTCTGCAACCCCTCCCACTCCTGCCCCCCCTGCCGCGCCTTTACAGTTTTCCCCTTACCAAAAGTTCGTCGTCGGCGTGCTGGCTTTCCTGCAATTCGCCGTGATCCTCGACTTCATGCTGATGTCGCCGCTGGGCGCGCTGATCATGCCGGCCATGCAGATCACGCCGCAACAATTCGGCCTGGTGGTGTCGGCCTATGCCTTCAGCGCCGGCGCGTCCGGACTGCTGACCGCCGGTTTCGCCGACCGCTTCGACCGCAAGAAACTGCTGCTGTTTTTCTACACCGGCTTCATCATCGGCACGCTGTGGTGCGGCCTGGCGCAGACCTTTGAAAGCCTGCTGATCGCGCGCATCGTCACCGGCCTGTTCGGCGGCGTGATCGGCTCCATCGTGCTGGCGATCTCGACCGACCTGTTCCCGCTGCAAATGCGCGGCCGCGTAATGGGCATGATCCAGACCGCGTTCGCGGCGAGCCAGGTGCTCGGCATCCCGATCGGCCTGTACCTGTCGAGCCGCTGGGACTGGCATATTCCCTTCATCGCCATGGCCGGCATGGGCCTGGTCGGCGGCGTCATCGTGTTCTGGAAACTGCAGCCGGTCGCCGAGCATCTCAAGCTCAAGCAGGAACACACCGCGTGGATGCATTTGTTCCACACCGTGACCGAACCGCGCTACCTGATCGCCTTCGCGACGACAGCCTTGCTGATGACCGGCGGCTTCATGCTGATGCCGTTCAGCAGCGCCTACCTGGTGGCCAACCTCGGCATCGACATCGACCACCTGCCGACCGTGTACCTCATTACCGGCCTGTGCACCATCGTGTTCGGCCCGCTCATCGGCCGCGCCGCCGACCGCATCGGCAAGTTCCGCGTGTTCCTGTTCGGCACCTGCCTGTCGATGATCATGGTGCTGGTCTACACCCACCTCGGCCGCATCACCATGCCGGTGATCATCGTGGTCAACGTGGTCCTGTTCCTGGGGATTTTCTCGCGCATGATCCCGTTCCAGGCGCTGGTGTCGTCGGTACCGGTACAGACCCAGCGCGGCTCCTTCAACGCCATCAGCGCATCGATCCAGCAACTGTCGGGCGGCATCGCCTCGCTCATCGCCGGCCACATCGTGTCGTTCGGCGTGGACGGCAAGCTGCTGCATTTCGATACCGTGGGCTACATCATCGTGGGCACGTCGCTGGTGGCATTGATGCTGGTGTGGCGGCTCAACCGCAACATCATGAGCCGGACGGCTGCTGCTGCGGCGGCATAGCGCAAATGGCGCAAATGGCGTAAAGGGCATAAATGGCCGCGCAGATAAAGCAACCGACGCAAATCGCATGCGCTACCATTGACGCCACCTTCCTTTCCGTACAAGCACACGCCAACGCATGACATCGAAAGCCTCGCCACCACCTGCCGACGCGCCGCCCCGGCGCCCTGCCCTGCGGCTGGCCGAGACCGTCCATGAAAAGCTGCGCGACGATATTTTCGCGTTCCGCCTGCTGCCGGGCGACCGCTTCGCCGAGAACGACGTGGCCGAACGCCTGCAGGTCTCGCGCACGCCGGTGCGCGAAGCGCTGATGCGGCTGCAGAGCGAGGGCCTGGTGCGCGGCTACTTCCGCAACGGCTGGGAAGTGGTGCCGATCGATTTCTCGCGCTTTGCCGCGCTGTACGACTTGCGCGAAATGATCGAGCTGCATGCGGTGCGGCGTATCTGCGATCCGGCCAGACCCGCGTCCGCCCGCGACACACTGCTGGCTGAAGCTGGAACCATCTGGCGCGTGGCGACCAGAAAGCGCCCAAAGGACGGCCTCGCCGTGGCCGCGCTGGACGAGCAATTTCACCTGGCGCTGGTCGCTGCCGCAGGCAACGTCGAAACCGACGCCGTCTACCGGCAAGTCACCGAACACATCCGCATCATGCGGCGCCTCGACTTCGCCTATGGCGACTGCATCGCCGATACCTATGACGAGCATGTAGCCATCCTCGAGGCCATCGCCGCCGGCGACGCCGCGCAAGCCGGTGCACTGGTCGAACAGCACATCAAGGACAGCCACGCCGTCGTCGAACAGATCACCATCGACCGGCTCGAACAAGTCCGCACCGAGATGGCCCAACACCCCTCACCGGCACCCGCACGGCGCAAACGCTTCGGCTGAAGCACGTATTCAGTGCAGTTCACTGGGCACTGAAAGTCGCACCCAGCCTGCATTTCTTCCCGATCTTCGCCTCATTCCCTTCTGTCCCTGACGGTTTTCTCAAGCGTGTGTCGTGCTCTTCCGTCGCGCCTGGGCAATGCATGTCCAATGGCACGAATCCTGCATTCGTTCGTCACGAATTTATGCATACATAAATTAACACGCCATCGGCAACGCGCTCCATCCCCCTACTTCAGGAGAAAAGGCATGACCACTCTGACTGAAACATCCGCCCCTGCCAGCGCGCAGGGCCTGCTGCAGAACCGCTGGTTCCAGTTGCTGATCAGCCTGATCTGCATGATGGCGATCTCCAGCCCGCAATACGTGTGGACGCTGTTCACCAAACCGCTCTCGGCCAAGCTCGGCGTACCGCTGTCGGAGCTGCAGATCACCTTCTCGATGCTGATCGTGTTGCAGACTTTCTTCTCGCCGTTCCAGGGCGGCCTGATCGAACGCTTCGGTGCGCGCCGCCTGATCTCGATCGGCACGCTGATGTCCGGGCTGAGCTGGGTGCTGGCGTCGCAGGCGTCGAGCATCGGCATGCTGTACCTGAGCTACGGCCTGGTCGGCGGACTCGGCACCGGCATCGTGTATGTCGGCGTAGTCGGCCAGATGGTGCGCTGGTTCCCTGATCGCCGCGGCTTCGCGGTCGGCATGGTCGCCGCCGGTTACGGCATGGGCGCGATCCTGACCACCTTCCCGATCTCGTCGGCGCTGGCCGGCCAGGGCCTGGAAAGCACGCTGTGGCAGTTCGGCATCATCTTCGCCGTGATCGGCGTGATCGCCTCGCAAGCGCTGCGCTCGCCGGACCCGATGACCGTGCTGCCGGCAACGCGCGTGGCGCAATCCACCGGCAACGACCTGACGCCGCGCCAGATGCTGCGCACGCCGCTGTTCTGGCTGATGTTCTGCATGATGACCATGATGTCCACCTCCGGCCTGATGGTGACCTCGCAAATGGCCAGCTTCGCGCGCGACTTCGGCATCACCAGCGTGATGGTGTTCGGCCTCGCCGCGTTGCCGCTGGCGCTGACCATCGACCGCCTGACCAATGGCCTGACGCGTCCGTTCTTCGGCTGGGTATCGGATCATTTCGGCCGCGAAAACACCATGTTCTTCGCCTTCGCACTGGAAGGCGTCGCCATGGCGCTGTGGCTCATGACGCGTGACAACGCGGTCTTGTTCGTGCTGTTGTCGGGCGTGGTGTTCTTCGGCTGGGGCGAGATCTTTTCACTGTTCCCATCGACGCTGACCGACACCTTCGGCACGCGCAACGCGACGGCCAACTATGGCTGGCTGTATATCTCGCAAGGGATAGGATCGATTCTGGGCGGGCCGTTGGCGGCGCTGATGCATGAGAAGACTGGCAGCTGGCATCCGGTGTTCGGGACGGCGATTACGTTGGATATTTTGGCTGCGGTGTTGGCGTTGTTGGTGTTGAAGCCTTGGAGGAAGCGGTATTTGACGGGGATGGTCAAATAATAACTTCTCCAAGATTCAATACTCTTGATAAAAACATGGCTCATTCGAACTCTGAATGAGCCATGAATGCAATGCAGCTCCTATCGCGGGCCACATACTAGTCTTTATACGAAGCTATTCTGCAGGGAATCTCAATTTAAACAATTTAGTTAGCACCAACTCAATGGTGTTCTGACAGTCCGAAACCTGAGCATCAGTAATTCCTACTGTCGCCCTTTCGTGAATGAGCTTATTTCTCAAATTATAAAAATGCCGAACCTTTGCCAGAAGCCCTGCGGAAAAGGAGACATGAGCAGTTACTTCCGTGATTACTTTATGCCTAGCTGAAAAAATATCTGCAATCTTTGCATCGTTATATTTGTGCGGAGGAAAAAGATCTGCTCGATTCACGATAAATTCTTTAAGCGCAATTTCAAAATTGCTATCCAATAGAATCAATGCCGCTCGATTTTTCGTTTCGAGATTTTGTTTAGAAATAACTGCGACTAAACCTAACGCTTCCACCAACCCTAACGTCCACGGCTGTTTTTGTAATATTTTTTCGTTTTTAAATTTTATTTCGTCAATTCGAGATAGCTTACGGCTCCTTGGCAACGCAGGCAAAATCAATTTTTTAGAAGATAAAATTACATCCTCAGAAATCGTTTCAAGCACTCCGCTTCTATGAGGAAAAACATCTTCAGTCCAACTATTTTTAAGCCTTCTGGATAGAGACGTAAAATATTTTACGAGCTCGATCAATTTAGATCGAAGAGCTAAAAAGGTAGGGTGATTAAAATTGATAGCACTCTTACTGCTGTTCCAAGGCATCGACGTTCCCGGCCCTTGCAATTTAACGACTACCCGACACAAGGACGCATCTGGGTGAGGTACACCAGCTTCACCGGAAATAAAATATCCGACATCTCGATTCCGCACCTCTTTTGCGATCAGTCGCTGATTACAATAAAAATAGACTCCATAATTTTCAGCCTCAGGGTTTCGATCAAGAATGAGCCCTGCATTTATTTCTACTGAAATTTCTCCAGCGTGCTCATCAGGAGCAATTTTAAAAGTAGACACTCTCGGCAGAAATTCCGGAGGATATGCCCAATGATCAAAAGTAATTGGGGCAATTTCCTCGGAATTAAGGATGAGCTCGCATCCTTTAGCTAAAAATTGTGCGTAAGTTTCGCTTAGATGAGTTCGTATCCGGCTAACATCATTCTCATCAAATGAGCGACGTAATTTGGAAATATCTACAATTGTTGTCCCGGCTGATATATCGGATATTTCATAAGCAGCCAAGTGCCAATCATCAATTCTCAGCCAATCATTATTGATGTCGATCTGATGGCTCTTCTCAGTCTTATAGCGAGTCCGGATCTCTACTAGCTCCCCCAGCGCGACACCAGCTCGCTTACCACCAACGCCAAAAATACCTATAAGTTCATTATTTTGGCTGTTACCACTTGCGCCTGGAGAAACCAACAGACGTAGCTCACTCTCCTTAATTCCCCCGGCATTGTCATGCACAGAGATAAGCTGACGCTCATAATCCAAAAGTACCTCTATACGGAGCTTCTTCTGCAGCCCGCTCGCGGTCCAAAGATCAATTGCATTATCGATAAGCTCACATAGTCCAGTCTGCAAATCGTAGTCACTGATAATCGACAAAAACAATCTCTTTTCAGGCGTACCGTCGATTAATTTATATTGTTGCTTCCCCAATTGTTTCGCCATGACATCCTCGGTAAATTCTTTTTGTGTAGCCGATTGTCCTTCTTTCTTGATCCTAGCATTAACTGCTACTTACGTTGGAATTTGAAAATAAAATTTCAACACAAAAAGAAAAGGTGCGCCGCGGCGCACCCTAGTCAGGTCTCAGAGGTATGTCTCCTCCTTAATATACCCTGCGTCCAGCATGCTGGACGTCCGAGTATCTGGTTGCCGGCTTGGCGTTTTAATAATTAATGATGTGCGCCACCGCCGAGATAAGCTGCTTGCACCGCCGGGTCGTTCTGCAGTTTGTCGGCCGGGCCGTGTACCGAAATCTTGCCGTTTTCCAGTACATAGCCGTAGTCGGCGACGTTCAATGCTGCAGCGGCGAATTGCTCCACCAGCAGCATCGTAATGCCCTGTTCCTTCAAACGCAAGATGATGCGAAACACCTCTTCGACCAGGATGGGCGCCAGGCCCATCGATGGTTCGTCGAGCAGGATCACTTCCGGGTTCAACATCACGGCGCGCGCCATGGCGAGCATCTGCTGTTCGCCGCCGGACAAGGTGCCGGCCAGTTGCGTCTGGCGTTCCTTGAGGCGCGGGAAGAGCTCCAATGCGCGTTCCAGGTCGTGGGCGATGTCGCCCTTGGGCCGCG